>Ga0209755_10009105_pt1 | contig 10518 bp, 12 predicted proteins | sample TergutCo191P1_FD_187301 | JGI IMG/M metagenome (GOLD analysis project Ga0209755, IMG submission 187301) | Cornitermes sp. P1 segment gut microbial communities from Petit-Saut dam, French Guiana - Co191P1 (SPAdes) (version 2) | ecosystem: Host-associated > Arthropoda: Insects > Digestive system...
AACTGTGCTGTGATACAAAAGATACATTACTAGCAAAGTAGTCAGCACCTATCTTCAGCCAACAGCACGTGTGTGGGTCCTTTGTGTGGAATATCTCCCTATCTCTACTCCCTAATTTTGCAGACTTCCCATGTATAACTGTATAACCATACGGAAAACATATCTACACACCTGAAATACAAGCTTCACAACATCATCCACATGCTCAATCCCTTCTTCTGTAAGGTCGACATTGATACCAAAAAAGCCAAATCCACGTGCACCTGTTCGAGCTCCACCCACGAGACTGTTACACCAACCTTTTGTTCTCAGTACAGACAGCAAGCTTCCTGGACCTTCATGACCAAACAGATGGCTCAGGTAGTGACCCGGCTAGAAGAACAAGAATGAGATGGCAGCATACAGATAAATGGCATGGCTTGTTAAGAGCATATCTTAGAATATATTAAAATATTATAACATACAACAGAATTATTCTTTTAAAAAGTCTAAGTCCATATTTATAGCAATTCAAAGTCAAAAGTCAAGTTTGCTGACCTTGACAATTTCTCCCCAGCAATTAGCCCATGCAGCATGAAAATGGAAAGGGCATGTAACTGCCTTCCTCTCGTTATTTGACACAGCTCTCGACATATTGGGGCCAAAGTTATTACCACTAAATTGCAATGACCTTCTTGGAAATTTGAAGCATCACTATTCCACAACTACCATACTTAAGAGGCCTCAGACTTTATATAGACACTTACCTCCATCCATAAGTAACAAATAACCCTAAATCTTCACGCAAATTGTTGGAGGTCAGGTTGCTGATTGGGCAAAAAATGACTATATAATCTAGCAAAAGCCAAAATATCTCATTCTTGATAGATTCAAATTACTCTTTGGAATACCAGCCACCAAGAATGCAATTCATATTACAAAAATGAATCTTTTTCAGCACACACACACACACACACACAAACAAACCAACCAAAAACTATATAAATACAGGTCACATCTGTTGTCCTTCCATTCCTTACCATTTCCATGATCAAAGTCCTCTTCACATCCTCACTCATATATGAACAAAAACAAAATTTTACTCTCAAGTTGATCTGCTTATTCAAAGGCCTCAATCCTCATCAGAACCACATCTACATTGACTTACCCCCGCTTTATAATATTCATGGAGATCTGGTATAGGGAATGTAATGTTAAGATTTCTGAGGTCCTTTATTGGAACAATAAAGCCTTTCATCTGAAGCTGCTCAGGACCAAATGGATGCAAAGGCCATGTTGGAGCTGTCACATTCTTGTTCTGCACATCCGAAAACAGTTCCACAGTCATCGCCTCCAGTTCATCCAAGCTCTCTGATAAGTTCAAATACACATATGTGTTTATCAATGTTGTCATTGTCATCACTGTCATCACTATTATCACATCACATTGTAATCTTTTAACATTCTTTTAAAGAGGAAAATAAAATTCATTGGTATAATATCAATTAATAATCTTACAAAAATCTTGCGAATAATCAGAACACATACTACGAAAGTTATGAAATAATAATGTATTGCACCATTTCAATCAGTGACAATTGCCAGTTTGCAACATAGCTACTGTCTAATAAGAAACCACTTCTTATTAAGACAGCTAAGAATGGAGATACAATACAAAGGGCAAGAAACAATTTAAACTCATATGGTATTCTTCTGGTCCCAGTGGCCGCAGGCTCTAAGGCGTAGGTCTGCAGCTGCTCACCTGCTGGGGTCGTGGGTTCGAATCCCACTGGGGACACGGATATTTGTCGTGAGTGTTGTGCGTTGTCAGGTAGAGGTCTCTGTGACAAGCTGACCACTCATCCAGAGGAATCCTCCTGAATGTGGTGCGTCTAGAAACCTCATGAATGAGGAGCTATACCCAATCACTCGTGTGATTGAGCTTCAATAGGAAAATGCATAACTGGATGCATTTCCTACATACCACTCAATGTAGCCAGCCCATTAGCTTATAGAGCACTCTGTACTCTGAATGCTGATTTCAATAGGGGGCGGGGGTGCCAACATTATTATGGTGAGATACAACATTCTCATGGATGCTCAAAACAACATGAGCCATGATATCATATACTTAAGCACACAAGAACCTGTTTTGGATGAACCTCCTACCTCAACTTTGGGGTAAAAGGGCACCATGATGACTAAAGCAGCAAGATTATCCAAAATCACAGTAACCATCTATGAAACCACATGGCATCATATACACATCCCAGAAGACCATAATCTAAATACTAATGCCATATACTACATGAAGTTGTACTATGAACGATGAATGGATAAATATTAATTTAGAATCTTGGATACATTCAGTTCAGTCTTCACAACAGACTGAAAACAATGTACAAAATTAATAAATGTTCCTTTAGGAACAGAAAATTTGTACCATCAAGCTTACTGAAAACCGATAAGACTTTATAATTTTTCACAAAATTCACCAATAATAAATTTCACAAAAATCTATTCAGTAATTCAGAAGTTTTCATAGGAGCACAGACAGAGGTGTACAGCAATTTTTAATAGGCATTCAAAAGGGGTTTTAACATGCCTATAAAGTACAGAATTTTGTGCCATCTCCAAATATTTAATGATTAAATTTTTGGGCACAGTTTACATAAAGAAGTAAAACAAAACATAAAGCAGTTCTGCCAAATTTTACACAGGAAACATATCACAGTAAGATGTGTAATTTTTAGGCTGCCATCCTTGTTACATATTTTCTTTTACTGTCACTAATTGTGCAACTTAAATGCATTTTTCTGTAACTTCTTTACTGCACAATGTTCAAATATTCTCACTACCATTACACCTGTTCCTTCTACACAAATTAAACATGTAGCTGTATTTCTCATACATCCTGAATCTCTATCACAAGTGAGCCTTAATCCCTTATATGTGCTCAGTACTACTGGTCTGCATCATTCTGTTACCTTATTTGCATCACGTTCCTTTGTCAGGTTTTACCACAAGCAATGAAATTAACTACTTAATATCAAATTGTTCTCAACATTAAAAAGAAAAATATACCTTTTCCTAAAATGGCCAGTGCCATAATGTTAGATGAATACCACGTATCATGATATTTTAACAGTTCTTCACGTACGTTAATTCCATTTTCTTTTGGTATGATATCCAAAGTTTGTTTATTTCCTGTGAACAAATGGTAAGGTAACGTAATTACAAGCTGGATACACTAATTTTCAATACTGTCAAGGAGATAATGAATTTGTTTTTTTAATTTTATATAATTTATGACCATGCTCTCATGATTAATTACGACAATAAAACTAACATGTGCATGTGAAGATATGTGAATTTTTTACACTAGAGATATCATAAACCTCCTACATGTTTCAGCCACTTATTGTGGCCATCTTCAGGGAGGTCTTTTCCAAAGGATGTATTACAAAGCAAACCCAGTCTGGTTGTTATGTCCTTTGTAATATATCCTTCTAAAAACACCGCCCTGAAGATGACCACCATAGATGGCCAAAACATTAGGAGGCTTACAACACCTATAGTATAATACATTCACATATCTTCATATGGACTTGTTGGTTTTATTCTCATAGGGAGATCAAGAAATCTGCTGCCTGGACGAGCTAGTCTTCAATTGACCAGAAGGACAAAAGGGACACAATAATGATATTACTATTCTGGCTTAAATGTACTTAATTAATATACAATGTATGCAAACTTGTTTCATTACAATGAAGAATAAAATGAGACAGCTCAATCTGGGATGGAACATACTCATACTTCTCAAAACCTTTTACAATTTCAAGGCAAATCTACATACCAATTACATCACAAATGGAAACAACCATTATTCTAACAAAAAACTGAACTGTAGAAAGGACAAGGATATTTTTACAAAACAATTATGACTTAATTGGAACATCAAAGTAGTTGCAAGTTTTGTAGAAATAAACAATACTGTCATACAAATGACATTATTGCCATTTTACTGCACCAAGCACAAGCAAAACTATAGCACTTTAAATTATGTTCTTGGGCATTCATAAACAGACTTTATGGATTGATTTTAAATTCTAATAAACCCTAAAAAATTCAATGTGCACAAATATAATAAAATTTCTTCACCTGTTCCAAACTTATTAAATGCATGGTCTTTCTTTGCAGTTGACCTTTCTAGCTGATCAAGTCTCCAACCATCATTAGGAATATTCTTCTCATGTTCTGAATTGACAGCATTCACCTCTCGCTCTGTTGCACTTTCCGTGAAAAGTGGGCACAAGAAGAACTGGGCAAACCTGGTACAAAAGCATTAATGAGTTCAGTTCAATATCAAAAGTTCATCAAGAAACATGAAGAGTGGCTGATTACAACTGCATCTTAAGTTACTTAATAATACTGTATCAAGTCTGGAAGCTGTGCGAGTGGTAAGTGAAAAATGGCATGACATCCCTGCATTTAAGAGGATGTGGGGTATGTGACCACTGTTGGGCTGATGGTATGTGCATTTAAATGCTGACTGAACTGAAGCAATGCAGTGAGTTTCAATTAAGGTTTCTAGTACACACTGCTGTGGTAATACTGTGTGTATTGAGTGTACAAATACAGATGACAAACATTGCAGTTCACTCACCTGTCTAATGCTCCTCCAAAATGTTCTGGTACAATATCAAAGTAGTAGTTTGTGCGGTCTGGTAATGTACAGGCATTGCAACCACCACCATGCTCAGACAGGAACTTGTTGTACTCATTCTCTGAGGGATACTTCTGTGTCCCCAGGAACAGCATGTGTTCACAAAAATGGGCCAGACCAGGTAAGTGGGAAGGGTCACTCATAAAACCTACACACAGTATTCAGTGATTAGTAAAACATATCATAAATTACGTACTAAGGTGGGCTCACATGACTGGCTTATACCTTGGCAGTGGTTTCATGTGGTGGAGCAGAAAAGAGTAGCAGACCATTAGCTTTTTATGACCAATAACTGATGCATTCCAGTTTAAGATACACAGAACTGAAGCATAGCTACATTTTGTGCATGTAACTTAACATATTACTTTTTGTTGTGCTCTGTCTGGTTAGAGTGGACCAGGATACGACAGTCAGTATAGCAACTTGCTACAGGCTGGATGGTCTGGGGATCAAATCCCAGTGAGGGTGAGATTTTCCACACCCATCCAGATAGGCTCCAACACCCAACCAGTGTCCTGTAGAATAGGTACCAGGTCTCTTTCCTTGGGGTAAAGAAGCTGGGGCTATATCTCTACTCCCTCTCTGAGCCTTTACAGACTGTTCTTGGGTGAATTTTATCTATGTGGTTAGCATTGCAGAAGATAAATATCTTGTTCTTAACTAAACACCTAACTAATGCTGACCAGTAAAAAGAGGGTAAAACCATTTGCAGTAAGCTAAGGAAGAAAGAACCCATGTGAATCGTGTGTAAACAAGAAACAATGGAATGATCACATTCTGAATGCATGAGATCACACAGCCATTAGACTTCTCTCTTACAACTGTAATCTCAGTACAAATGAGGCTGCCTCTGCTAAAGTATAAGTTTTGTTAGATCCAATAACGTGGGAGTGGAAGTCTCTTTAAACTGTTCATGTGATATAACCAATGTCAGAACACAATCAGTAACTAAAAATGATTTGCAAGAATACTGTCACCAACTGAACTGCAGAAGCATATTATAGACTAGAAGACATCATTTCTGATGTTATAGGTATGATCAAAATATGAAACCCAAATTGGACTCTCGCAATTTAGATAAAAAGGATGTGATGATGGAAACTGGAGTCATGAATGCAGGTTTTGTAGTGAAAGAGAGTAACGTTTTTGACAAAGCCTACATGTTTTCAGTACAAGGCTGGTACAGAGATAAGAGGTGCCACCAATGCCATACAGTCCAAAGTCATTCCCTTGAGTCACTAATAGTGGGGAAGTTGTGGAAAGTGAGAATGATTTTACAGTGCTGACAACTGTTAAGATTATACAGCATTAAGCGTGGATGGATACAATGAGTATGGATTATTTGTTGAATGATGACAGGCAAAGAGCAAAGTACCTACAGAAAAACCCATCTGATTGCTACTTTGTCCAGTGAGAGAACTGCACCCCAAAGAACAAAGGTGGACACTATATTCTTCTGCAAATAAGCAAAACCATGACACACAAACCTGTGAATGAGGCAGGCCTGCTGCACACACATCCTTGGCAATACTATGAAGATAAACAATATATCCATAGCAAAAAAATCACCTAGAAATATTGACTGACTCTAGAACTAGTATAACTAGTCTGTGAGATCCAACATAGGAAGAGCACAACAAACATATAAAAAAGTTAGTAAGTCTCCTACATGTTTCGGCACACTATAGGTTTCATAATTACAGAGTCTGCTACTGAGCAGACTCCCTGATGATGGCACCTGTAACATGCCAAAACATGTAGGAGACTTACTAATGTCTGACATGTAGGTAGTTTTGTGCATGTAAAGTTGGTTTTATAAATTAATTTCTATATGATATATGGCAGATACAATACTATAATATAAAAAAGTGTGTAAAGTAACATTTCTAGCACTATACTGATGGGGCAGAATTTGGAACAATTTAATAAGTCAATAAAAGTTACACAGATATAATGCACCATCTATTAGTCATATAGTGAATACAAAAGATGCAAGAAATACGTACAAATTGATAAAACAGGGGTACATACACATAAACAACAGTACAGTAACACATATTTTCTTATGTACAGGGTAACCATTATTGTAAGAGATATTATTTTAATTTTAACATGATTTTTACAAAACGTTTCAATATACGATCGCAAATGGGAATTTTAACGTAAACAGTGTTAAACTAAACATTTATATGGTATAACAATACCAACTGTTATTCAACAGACTAACAATGACAATTTACCACACACGCAAAATGTGCAGTAGCATAAACAACACTGATAACTTGCACTTATGTGAGCACAAAAATGCCTATATCAAGTACTTTATGGCATACACACTGTGTCTGAAGGTTGTTGGACGTTTTAATAGAGTTTAACTGTAGCTACACAATGCACAGAGCATTAAACAGGGAAAAATGGCCACAGGTGGAGAGTGGCGAGAAATTGGACAGGTTTATTCTAACAATAAAGTGTCACCTAATAGATTAAGTATGACATTTGGCAAAGTTTGCACCCATACAATGTAAATTCTAACATCCAGTGCAACATTTCCACAAATGCAGATTTTATTAACAGAGTTCCAATTAAGACAGCAATCATTAAATATGCATGAACAATTAAATAACATCATAACTTACCAACTTTTATATCTAGAGATGCTGCTGCCTTGTCTGTACTACTGTCACTAATAAGCAGAACTTTCATGTCATTCTGCAGTTCTAGGCAGCGATATAACCGCTTATCTTCAGCTGATTTGATGATATCATTTACACAACGTTTGACACCCTTCATAGTAGTAGCATAGAACCTCAGACGAGAGCTGTTTAAAAAGACAGGCAACGATAACTATGTATGATCTTTGAGCAGTGAACTATTTTACCACCAGAATAGTCATTTGCACAACAGCATATTTTTATCACCCAAGACTGTTCTGCAAATGTGGTGAAAAATCTACCATCCATCTCTAAATACACTACTGAAGAACACATGATGCCTACTTTTTTGTACAAAGAATTACTACATTGCCTTCCTTGTGCATGTGGCAGTAGTTCACTGATCAACAATTGTGTTATGAAGCCCAAAGCTTTATGATTCAATCTACTAAAGCCTAATATTGTTACATATTATGAACCAGTGAAATTCAATGTTCTCATGGCAGTGACTATAAAGACTCATGATTTTCTGAGATACGATGCCATGTACACTAGTTGCTTGTTACCAACATTTTGCTGCTCCTTCTGACCTCAAGATGGAAGCAGCAGGTTTCTCTAAATCACTGTTAATAAGTTAACTAGTCTACATCGCATCTCATCCCAGTAGACAAGAGTTTTCCCATCCTGTGCTAGTTCAAAATATTTCACATCCTTGTGACCTATGTTAATATGATCCATCCAACTGTTACTACATCTCCAACGTCCTTGGGTTTTGGAAATCACATTCTGCAATTTTCCCAAGGGTGTCACATTCCCTGCACATTTCATTATTCTGGCTTTCATTAATGTCATATAAAATACACAAATTATAAAGTATTTTGTTCTGTAATTTTTTCCAGTCTTTATTATTTGGTCCCATCCTCTCACACTTTCTATACTCTACACAGCCCTTAACTGGCCTTCTTCACTCAAGGTGACAGGCCCTGTTTTACACTCATACAAACAATGTGATACAGTTCTACTCTTCTATATGAATCAACACCAGTACTCCCCAGACATGGTGTCATGTGACTTTTCCTTCTTCCCCCAATTTAAAAAAACCTTGAAAAGTAAACAATTTGAAAATGTGGAAATGATCAAACTTAATGTAATGCAGCAACTTTTAGAAATCCCAGAACAGAGTATGAGAGGTCTTCTAGCAGTGGAAGAACCAATGGAATATGTGCAGCCAAGCAGGATGAGCATACTTCAAGGAGGATTAGTCCATTTAAAAGTAGGTTTAGTATTGTTAGTTTCACAGTGTCGATCTGGATACTTCTTCATTTGGCCTCATACACACGCATACACATAGTATAAAATTCCTAGGGACTGCAAATCATGCAATTATGTAAATCTATGCAATTCGGTCCATTGTGAAGTATTTCAATTTTTAAAGAATGTCCTGCAACTTTTTGTATTCTAGGTATTTTATAAAAAATTATATATTGTATGAATATGTTACAGTCTACTCTTGACATATCCTACAACCTTGCCGTCTAGTAGCTATGGGATGCGTCTATATCTCCAAATAGTTAACACTTTCACAACTAAATAATGCAATTCGGGTTCCTATAGCTGGTAAAATTTTCATTCTAAAGATCTACAGCCTACACAGCTCGACTCAACAAACCATGTGTATGTACATACCTTAGGGGTTTTCACTTTATCTCAACGACCAGGCTTTTTAACAAGAAGATTACTGAAAACACGACAACCCTAACCTTCATTCAACTACACGCAATACTACAACCCTAACATACTCACACACGTATAAAAAAAAGTTGTACAATAAAAACACGTACGATATTAATTACTGATTTACTCTACCTACAAATTTCATTCCATACAGTATGACATGTTCGCAAATAGGAAATCATGTGTAACCGTTATCCTCTATACGATGATACAACAATTTGTGCTGGTTGTTGACCCAAGGGCTAGTCAATATTCTACCTGCGCTCCAATGAATAATAATTTGTTATAAAAACTTTTCCGTTTACAGTACTCCTATTTAGCATTACAAATGTATAAACAGACTTTAAAAAAATTCGCACCACTCATTTCCTTAAAAATAATAACCTCAGCATCCATCAAAAATGGCACGAACCCTAGTGACTGGACTCGGTGGTAACGATGGCGGAAGTAGAAGTTCCGGCGTAATTTACTTAGATCACCGTAAATCAAGTTATGTACATTTTGGTTACATCAAATTAGGCGTTTGCTCATTTCGATGACTGTTTTCCCCAAATATTTAATGTTATAAAGCACTAAGTAATCATGGCCTTGATAGACAGTATATCACTTGCCAGCAAGTTTAGGGGATGTTTGGTTGGTTGTTTGTTAGGGGATTGTCTTGGTGCGCCTTATGAAGGGGATAATGGAGTTTCAAAAACAGTGCTACAGAAATACTTTGATAAGCTGGAAGGGCCATATTTTAAATGTATGTATTTTCAATTATACTCAGGCTATTTAAAAAGGTGGTGTAGCATGAATTTGTCACCTGGTCATGTGAAGAATATAATCTGGAATATGCATACCCTGCAAGTTTGTATTTTGTTTTCAGCACCTGTGAAACAGTATACAGATGATACAGCTATGACAAAATGCATTGCAGAATCTTTAATAGCTCAAGAGGGATTTGATGCCCTTGATATTGCCAAAAGGTAAGGTGTTATTTAGTCCTCCAGGCTTTGCAGTTAAACACAGTCAAAACATGAGTGAATATGGTGTTGTAGTGTGAAACAGGAAACATAATGCAGAGGACATGTCATATGATTCTGAAATTTAAGTAATATAAAAATGCTAATTTATTCAGCATATTATTTGAGCATTGTTGTTTCATGCTGCTCTAACTTATGTAGCCCCCACTTAGATCACAGTTATGAGCCATCAGTTATTTTCTTACAGTTAATCTGGTCACTTTGTTTGGTATATATTGTCACTTTCATTTCTCATATAATTCTAAAATTATAGGCCAGGCATATATTTAATGTGAATTTCAAGTTACATATCTACCATCCTCTGTTCTTTTAACTGATTTCAGTCCTGAAAAGCTGATATGGTAACATCAATCATGACAATTTTGTGTGTGTGTGTGTGTGTGTGCACATGCATGTGGACATG
>Ga0209755_10009106_pt1 | contig 10518 bp, 4 predicted proteins | sample TergutCo191P1_FD_187301 | JGI IMG/M metagenome (GOLD analysis project Ga0209755, IMG submission 187301) | Cornitermes sp. P1 segment gut microbial communities from Petit-Saut dam, French Guiana - Co191P1 (SPAdes) (version 2) | ecosystem: Host-associated > Arthropoda: Insects > Digestive system >...
AGTTTCTCTACGACTTCTGATGAAACATTCCTTATTCAGAAAAGAATTCAGCTGGATATTATCATAATTGTACACAGGTTTTCATGTAAAGTAAACATACTCCTTATTATAGTCAGATTTTAATAAAAGTGGAACTTTCTCGACAGATTTTCGAAAAATACCCAAATGTCAAATTTCACGAAAGCCTGTCCAGTGAGGGCCGAGTTGTTCCATGCGGATGGACAGACAGACGGACAGGCAGACAGATACGACAAAGCTAACAGTCGCTTTTCGCAATTTTGAGAACGCGCCAAAAAACTCAAGAACTATGTACAAAATGTTCAGCAGACAACGTGTCAAGTCCGTCAGGCGCTTTTCGAGGAAAGGGAAAGAGGTCTGCACTCATAATTCCTTACTGGCAAGTAATTTTTCATTGTACATACATTTGAAACAAACCCCCAAAAACCTTTGCCGTCTCTTGTCCATGGAATCTTCGCAGTGAATTATGATAGATCTATGCGGATCTAAAAGTAACTCTTTCTAATGTATTACGTTCAGCGCAATGCACAACGCCTTTTTTAATGTTTTGCTGACCGTACATCTCAGAATAATCTTAGTATCATCACACCTGTAGGTGGCCGTGCCGTGCACACCTGTGCACCGGAGGGCCACCTACAGATGTGATGATACCAAATGCTGTATAATACAGTTTTGATTTCCTGATGATGAGCACATAGTGCTCGAAACATATAGAGGCATATAATAAACTTATTATAAATCAAGAATTTGTGCATTAAGTTGGTCAATTACTAAGCACAATGCCTTGATTACACATTCGTCAGCATTCTTCCGAAATAACTCATCATTACAAATAATTACAGCAACTGTCGGCGTGTCTCTAAAAAGGCCTTCATCTTCCCGTTCAAAGTCAAACCTACCTCATCACTCGACATTACAATACCCGAACAGATCCAAGATATCGTTCAATATACTAAGGACCATTCTGTCCCTTCATAAATACTAGGCTGCATCCTAAAATATGACACGATCACTTCCTTCAAAACCATATTCCTGCATAACCAGATCCACAGTTTCTCACTCGACATCACAAAAACCATCCAATTATATTGCGCGTCCTTAAATAAAGTATGAAGCAGTCTCTGTCGCTTACAATAAAATATATGGGCAGTATATTAACACAAACCACGGCCTTTTTCTTCTACACCATACCTAAATCACATTATTTCTCGTTCTAAGTCGTCAAACCCATTCAGATGAAAACCACAAACAGCCATCTAACCTCAACTCCCCTAAGAAAACCGCAGTTTATTAACCTAAAATCGGCCACGCACTTCTCTTGTACATAATACCTAACTTAGTACACATTTCGTCTTACGTTATCTAAAAACGTCGTCGAATGAAACATCGTGTCGCCAGCTCTGTTTTAGAAGCCAACCAGGCTATGACTTGTTTTCTTCCGCATTTATGGAACGGCAATATTTGGAGACCTACTACAGGTCTATTGGCAAATATAATAAAAGGACTGAGTGATACAACTGGGGACCCTCGTACAAGCTACTGAATTGTACAGTAAATATTTAATGAGCCGCCAATGTCCTAGCGATAACAGGCGGTTAGTTGTAATCGTTACTCGGTAATTACCAATATTCACTGGTTGAAATAACACATGCAAACACAAAAGGAACCGAAGTGCGTTAAATTGCATATTAGTATATCCCTTACTCGACACACACGCCACGTTTGCAGATTATTCTATGTCACAAAGTGAACGTCATTATCGTTACTAGCTAAGCTTGCATTGCGGTTTATATACCAACCAGCCAATCACGAACATTTTTACTCTGACTGGTCATTAAAACCGCGCGGTTTATGAACCGTAAAATACGCAAGAACTATATCCAATTCCGTACACGATTGTAAAAATGAGCTTTACTCTAAACTGCGCTGAAATTTTACACTCAATGTATCAATACAAGCAAAATATATGGAGCTTGAGAGATAAAAAAGAAACACAGACGTGAGGAAAGGCCTAAGTATTTTGATCCTCAAAAAGGGAAAAATATACCTACAAGATTTTAGTCGGAAAACTGCAACGATGAAAGAAATTAGGCGACCTTGGTAAAATGGGCAATCAAATAAGAACTGCTCTTACAGAAATAAGCGTAAATGTGTGAAATGGACTGACTCTGATGAAGACGGAGCCCCCAATGACGGTATGACTTGCCAGCTGCATGGGAAGAACAAAAAGTGTGGAAAATACAAGAAGAACTGTCATGAACTGTTACAACAACACAGTGTAACTTACATAACTGTAAGTATACACCTTTTGGAGAAAAGTAAGTTGCGGCTTTCACTATGATGAGACAACAGTCTTTTGACATACGAGACGAGAGACAAGAATGAAATTCAGTGCATTAGAGGGTTCCTATAAACTTGCCAACAAACTTCGCTTTCCGTAAACGACGGCGAATTTCTTGAGCAGCTCACCGACTATCGCTTTCACTTTCTAATGGACTCTGCGAGTTCGTCAGGCGACTCAACAGAGCGAGACACCTCTGCAGCTTATAGGAGACAAAGTTAGTGTGCTCTTCTTAGGCACGAGTCTTGCAGCATGGCGATCTACATTCAACACTCACACCACATTTTTATGTTGCTTACACGCTTTCTGAGGAGACGCTCTTCCGTAGCACATTTTACTTTGTGGCAAGTAAACTGCTACATTTGGAGGACAGCTTTGTGTCCTGCTCAGACTTGGACACTTTGGAAAATAGATCAGAAATACCTTGAAAATTTTGATATGTGATGCTGGAGAAGGACGGAAGAGACCAGTTGGAATTAGAAGCATTTCATACAGTCAAGAGGGAAAGGAATATCCTACATACAATAAAAGAAGGGAGGCTATCTGGATTAGTCACATCTTGCGTAGGGACTGCCTTCTAAAACACGTTAGTGAAGGAAAGACGGAAGGGACGGGAAGATGGGGAAGAAGACGTAACCAGCTACTGGATTATCTCAGGGAAACGATAAGACACTAGAACTTGAAATATGAAGTACTAGATAGCACTACCTGGAGAACTCCCTTTGGTACAGGCTACAAACCTGTAGGCAAGACAGACTACGCAACGAATGAAGACTGTAAGGGCTCCATCGAGCTCTCTACGAAGGACCTGCAATTTGTGTGTACGCGCACTAAATAAACCAACGTGTTGTTACTGCATCCAGTTCGGTGGGATATTTTTAATAACATTTACTTGGTTGTCGTGTATTAATACGTCTGGGTTGATAATACGCGTTGTGTAATTAGGAAAGACCCTTGACCAAAGCAACAAAACCACAGTTTCAGAGTAATCCGCTGTAAACACCGGTGGACAACATTCACAGTACAGCCTCGCTGCATAACTTTCAAACAGGCACACAGGCACAGACAAGCAATCACGTCGTATCAGACACACAGTGATGGAGAGTCGCCTCTAATCCATCAACTTCATGCATCCCGCACAGGATGCGAACTTGATGATTAATGATCTTGTCGTCACACCAGCCGCCCTTTGGTTCACAGGATTTCGTAACAACACAAGCGCTCATTACGAACATGTCCTTTGGTCTATTCTTATAATAAAACCAACGAGATGCACTAATATCTCTAATTTATTTTTGGATTAGGATTCTACATGTTTCGGACAGTTTCTCTGTCCAACATCAGGAGTCTAACACTGTAGGCCTACACACAGCAATACATACAGGTTATGCTGACTGCTTGCTAGCAAGCAGTCAGCATAACCTGTGTGTACAGTGCTAGACTCCTGATGATGGACACAGAAACTGTCGGAAACATGTAGAGTCCTATTCCAAAAATAAATTAGAGATATTAGTACATCTCGTTGGTTTTGTTATAAGAATATTTCACGATGCACGGTCCTCTGAATGTCAAATTCATGTCCTTTGGTATTAATGATATTAAAGTGTTTTTGTTACTGCATTTTAGACTGTGTTATCATTTTACTTGTTTAACAACCAACAATATATGAATGCGAAATTTGCTCTCTCACATTAACGCAAGGTGGATACGAAGAGGAGAGGCCTGATGAGCATATGTGAACTGAGGAGGAGGAGGAGGACGAAACAGAAAAAAAAGAAAAGAAAAATGGCACGCTAAGGAGATTCACAAAGTGCACTCTTCGCCTCACCACTTTATTAAGGCAATCAAATTAGTCTGGTAAGATGGGTGGAATATGTAGGGTGACAAGCATAGGAGTGATGAAATATGCACAGCGAAAGGTAGTTGATAAAACTGTAGTAAAGAGATAACACGAGAGACACAGACGCAGCTAGTAGGAAAATATTTAGCCCTATTTTAAATACATATGTTTGATGAGTACGTAGGTGTGAAAAGGGTTCAAGTTGTTCAGGACAGCTCCGTTAGTTGGTTCTTGGGACCATAGCACTGCAGCCGCGCCTTCCATAACGAGAAAAACTTCTTCACCCGCTGAACAACTACCACCTTCTCAGAACGGCTCCACAGTAAGATTATCTTTTAACTGCGTCTTAGCTTAAGAGTATATCAAACATTTGAAATAGTATGGCGCAACTTTACAATCGCGGTAATTCGTAATCAGTTTCGGACATATCTCCACAATGGCGAGAAAAGAAGAAACATGAATTGCCTGTGAAATGAAACGCTGCCCACTGCTGCTGTCTTATGAGTCTGAACAGAGTCAGTCCTTTTCGAAGCCAATCAACAAAACATTTGCCTCCCAACAGCAAATTCAGGACAACACCTACTGCATTAAGCTGCAGCTCTCTAGCATCGGCAATGTAACAAGATCGGTGGATTGGCAGATAAGTTTCGTCTGTCGCTACTATACGCAGTGGCCACATCCCAACGACAACACGACAGGAAACCTTCACGATGGATACACAACAACGCGAAGTCATTGCGATGTCTTTAAGCGGCTGCCTTGTCCTCCGTTGTAAAAACTTCGCAATTCCTACATATTTCCACCTCAGTGAAAGTATTATAGCTCCGATTTACTCTTCAGAACACAAGTCACTAACAGCTGCGAACTCCGGTGAAGCAACAAATATATCCGCCAATAAGACACTTTCCCAACAGAAAGTAAACAACAAATGTTTAGAACAGCTGATATCCAGGGATACGCAGGAAAGTGGGACTCTTCTGATGTGAAGCAAGAGTAGCTACTGTTTTTTTCCGCGCGTTAACTTTGGACGTCTAATGAGGCAGACGTACAAAGGGGCCGCCGGCAGGCGTCAAGTCTAATAATGAGTATGGATAATAAATTTTAAAATAACAACCACTATCAGTTTTCTACAAACCTACGTTACGCTGACAGCAGAAAAAAAAACCGTGCTTGCTACGTAGTAAGGGAAGGTTGTGGCGAAGGATACACTAACACACTAATCTACTTATTCACTAACTTGCTCCATATAGCAGAGTCCTTCCCCAGAAGCTAATCGGTTCTCAGCTAGTCGAGAAATGCACCGCAATGTATGGAACCCGAAGGTTCATTACCGCATTTACAAGAGCCCGCCACCTGTCCCTTTCCTCAGCCATACGAATCCAGTCCATGCCTCCCTATCCCACTTCTTGTAAGAACAATTTTAATAATATTCTCCCACCTACGCCTAGGACTTCCAATTGACTCTCCCCTTCAGGTCTCCCAAGCAAAGCCCTGTATGCACCTCTCCTGTCTCCTACACGTTCCATATGCCCCGCCCATCTCATTATTCTTGATTTTATTACCCGAATAATACTTGGTGAGGAGTACATATAATAAAGTCCCTCGTTATATACTCTTCTCCACTACCCTGTTACCTCGCCCCTCTCAGTCACGAATCCCTAAGCACCTTGTTATGGGACATGCTCAGCCTATGTTCCTGCCCCATTGTGAGCGACAAGTTTCACACCCATACAAAACAGTCGAAATCATAGTTCTGTGCACCTTATTATTTGTATTTTTTTTTACATCAAACTGGAAGACGCAGGATTTTGCACCGAATGACAGCAAGTAAACAACCATAAATCCAACAGTGGGTATAATGAGATAGCTGACCCTCAACTTGTCACTCACTGTACGACTTAACTAAGGACATCGTGCAACTGATACTAAATCCTGATAAGACACTATTACTATTCCTCGCTCGGGTGTGAAGTCGAAACAGGAAGTGATCTCGAAGACGACGTTCATTATTTCACCTGTCTGTGTGACCGAATGCTGACTGTAGGGCTTACAGATTCTCACGGTCTATGACTCACCAAGCCACATGGCCAGTGAAGATCCAGAAGTAGGTTCAGAAAGACCCGCACCTCACCAGTAGACCAAGAGTGGCATAACGAACATACGGCCTCATCCTTTGCCGTTATGTATAAGACCGTGCCCTGCTGCAGTTCACATTACCGGCCCTATCTTAAGAAGACTACACATAAAACGGCACATACCGATGGCCTAAGCAGGCATCTAACCATCTGTCTCGGCGTTCGAACGAACCAACTGCCGTGTATGTTTCAGGTCGTGCGGATATCAACTGCCTTGCAGAGGATTTTCAAAATTTCTCTCTGTTTCGGCGGGCAAATTCCTGGATAACACTTTCTGCTTGGACAAGAAGGCTCAATCCTATCCTATGGAGTGTGCGATCGCTGTGATAACCTTCACTGCGCTTCAGTTTGTGCGTTAACCCTTTGGCCCTGGAGTTGGACATTTTCAGTTTAACACATCATTTATGTAAAATGTGAATATTTTATGAACTAAGAAGGGTAATATTAGGAAATATACGACATTTTGTGGAGGAATAAATGAAGATGGTGAGAGTAAGTCTAAAATATGATTAAATATATTTGTTGACTAAATATATAAAAAGAGTACTCTGGGGAGTAGCGGTACGTCTGTCCTATATATAGGATGCATGGTGCCTAAAGATTAAAGAACGTCTTCTGAACTCAGTGCGTTACAGAGCGTCGAATGATAAAATAATTATAAGCCCTGCATGAAAATTCACGTTGAACTAAGCGGCTGCGGTCGAAACACCATCACGTAACTACATGTGGGTTCGCATTCTTAATGCCGGCACAAGACAGACGTCAGCTTATGATTCGGCTGTTGTACTCCCGGCAAAAGAATCTGCTGTGAACACAAAACAGTATGTCCAGTGCTCCCCCCACCCCCGCCAAAGGCGGTATGGATGTGGCAGCGATGACAGGTATTCCATCTCTACCTGGAATTGAACGTCGCCTGGCAAACCCGAAGCCAGTTACATATTTAAAGGTGAATTACTTCCATAAAATCCCTGTCATTTTGCATAACGGCCTTTAGTGCGAGTGTAATCTGACTTTGCGGTCCTGCTATTGTCAAGCGATGATTGTTGGCGCCTATTACATAACGGCACTAAGCGCTAGTACCACCCACTCTCCAACTACAGGACATTGATCCGCGCCCACACGACTTCGCTACTCTCGTGACGTCAGCACAGCCTCGAAGTACTTTACTGAGCTACCCTGACTCGTTTGGATTGAAGGACTATAAAGCACAGAGCAAAAACGTCATGGCCTAAACAAGAGTTATTTTAAGCGTGCGGTTAACAACGCGGCGAATTGCTAAGAACAGCGCTGCTGACGGCTGAATGAGTGAGTTCGGGGCATTTGTGGCAAGATAATACTGACAAAAGATAGCGGCAGTATTCTGTAATAAGTCTTTCCCACTGCTACTCTGTACACAACAAACCCCATACACAATGACCGGGGATAAAAACCAAGCCTAAGCTGTGCGAAGCCTTAGAGTGTCTATCTGTCACGGACAAGTACAGAACAGAAATCGTTGCAGGCCCTAGCACGCTTTGGTAACCCATCATTAAGGACGACAGGTGAATCCAGTTTATGATCAACGTTCTATTCTGATTCTTATAATAAAACTGCTTGCTAGCGGGATCACGATCCCGTTAGCAAGCAGTCAGCATAGCCCGTATGACCTACAGCTATTGTTGTGTGTATAGTGATGATGGACAAAGATACTGTCCGAAACATGTGTAGTTCTGTTCCAAAAATAAATGTGAGAAATTATTGTTTCGCTTTGGTTTTATTATAAGAATATATCACGATGCATGGTCCTCTGAATGTCACATTCGTTCTATTCTGAATTATTTTTTAAGCCTTCGTAAAAATATTACAATTTCCACGTTTTCAATTGAATTGTCTCACTGTCACGAGACAAATGACATTTCTTTCTGTTGATGTGACACAATTAGTAGTTTGATTTCGAGGCACAGTTTCGGGCAAAGATTACAGACACTTGGTGCATGCCGACATAGAGTTTCATTACACTAGACACAAAGTGAAATGCTTGTGTTTCACACTACGTTGTATTGCTTAGCTGCGAGGCTAATGTTCATGGTCATTATGAGCATCACAGGCATATAAATCTAGGGAAAATAATAATAGGGACGCGACAGAAGTGTTAGGTTCTGTGGACTTTTCGTGACTTGTTCATGATAGTACACGTGTCTCTGCCGACACGTAGTATACCCACTACTAAACACATGCCAGTACGTATGATTCACAGACAATCTGTTTGACCTTCCGCTGGACTGGGTCCAGAGACTCCAAATGCCGTTACGTAAGTAATCTCTACCTCGATCAACTGTACTGTGGTCGTTTCTTTCCAGTGCAACCAATGTTTCGTAAGCAGCTGTCCTTTATTTGCATCTAGTACTTACCCTCCTTAACCACTAAGGGCAAAGTTGTAACAAGTAAAATTAAGCACCTGTTTTAACACGAAATAGCCTTTCAATTTTCTCACACGGCGTAGCTATGGGGTCAGTATGGTTCTCAAACTAAGCTACTATTACATAAACAGCCAACTATATGAAACAAAAATAATATTATTAATAATTTCATTCAGTTCAACATGTTTCGGGAGATAATTTCGCCCATCTTCAGAAGCACTAGACTGTGTTTATAGCTTGTGGTATAAAGCACCGACGATGCTGCCAGCAGGCACCACAAGCTGTAAACACAGTCTAGTGCTCCTGAAGATGGGCGAATTTATCGCCCGAAACATGTTGATCTGATTGAAATTATTAACAAACTTATTTTTGTTGCATCTGTTTACATTATTGTATCAATGATGCGCGGTCAAACACACGTCAATTTATAAGCTACGATTATCTCCCTTCACTGCACTACTCTCTTCGCCTTCGTAAAGAGACAGTACGTCTTACTGCAGTAGGTGCTGTGTTGCTGAACGTCACGCAGCACCGGATCGGAAGACCAACAGCCGTTAACATCCATCCATTTCAATCAATATCTTTGCCTAAATTAATAAAAAAACTGACTTAAGGGAAAGTGCTTAAAGTCTTACCGCATCTCTTATTCTTTTTCGCCTTCCTCATTCACAAGTCCCAGCTGCACCAAAGCCGGCTCAGAAGAAAATTTTGTACTTCCATCTACTCTTTCGTCTTCCTGCATGCCTCTCTTTTCTGAACATATCTCCGTGCGTGACGTTTTGGATACAAACACTCTTTATGCTGTCCACTTGTAGGGGATTAAGTAACTGATCGTTTTGCGCGATGTAATCGAATTATTTCGTCATTCTGTTGCCTTCTAAATCTAATCTCACTGGTGATTTCAGTTATCTCATGCGAAAGGTTTCCGTTCAGCTTTTATAATGCCTATTACAGCGCACGTCACATTACGCACAAACACAAATTTCCCACACAGCTACGAAGCTGTGGTGAAAATCTTCACGTGTTCTTCAGAATTTTCTTCGATCTTCGTTTCATACTTCCCGTTAATCTAGGTTTGAATTTAACGACTCGATATTTTGTATTGGATATAATACTAAAAACTGAAACGTGTTACCATTTTTGTGAAATAAAGTAATAAAGATTCTAAAAATTTTGAATCTTCTTGTAATTTAAGAGTTTCTAAAATTATAATATACTCAATGCTTTGTAGCAATTAACGTCGTGGTGTGCTACCAGATGTACAGAGCACTGAAGTCTTGTGCGGGATTTAATTGGCAAGAATAATACCATGCAAGAAAAATATAACCAATTTCAAAACAAGATACTAGCAGTGAGTTTTCCCTAGTGCCTTCTAGCTGATTACATATATTTTTTATTTATTTATTTGGCGCAACAGCCCCCCAGTGGGCCATTCACGAGGTTTCTAGATCACACACAACGACGCACCACACTCGGTAGGACTCCTCTGGACGAGTGATCAGCCCGTCGCAAGATTACTAATAGATTAGTGTTTGTAAATTGTGAATAACGTGACTGACCCAACGTTTTTGACACTCTTTGAGCCCAACGCAGTAATCTGTTGGAGCGTTCAATGTGTACACGCACACACGCACAATTACAATGACAACTTGTCACAGAAGACTATTTTAAAATCGAAATAAGATCAAATATATTATCACTTACACTGAGTGTTAACCTATTTATCGCCTGTCTTCATGCTGGCGGTCACCTGAATGAATGCCCGCACTGTCTGAGTTATGCCAG
>Ga0209755_10009107_pt1 | contig 10517 bp, 5 predicted proteins | sample TergutCo191P1_FD_187301 | JGI IMG/M metagenome (GOLD analysis project Ga0209755, IMG submission 187301) | Cornitermes sp. P1 segment gut microbial communities from Petit-Saut dam, French Guiana - Co191P1 (SPAdes) (version 2) | ecosystem: Host-associated > Arthropoda: Insects > Digestive system >...
TCCACAATTTTCAAATGCCATTATCTGCCAAACCGTTCAACTTTGAATATAGGTGTTTTGGGGTTTTTCGGTATAGTTTAACATAAGGAACACCCCCCCGAAGTCTGGTCCGTTCCTCCTGTTACACCCTGTATATATCTATGATTGGATTTATGGAGAATAATAAAGATGATGATGATGATGCCATGAAGTTTGATGATCATAGGGTCATGCATCATGTATATTTCTATAGTAAAACCAACTAGATGTACCAATGTCTCAAATACCGCCGACTGCTAGCTAGCAGTCGGCAGTATCTGTTTGACATATGCCTGTTGCTGTATGTACATTCTTGAACTCCTGATGATGGATGGAAAGACTGTCCGAAACATGTAGAGTGTTACTCCAGATAAAATAAATTTGAGACATTGGTGCATTTAGTTGGTTTTACTATAGAAAGATGCCATGAAGGTAGTTGCACTCATTCTTAACCTCACTGCTAGATGGAAGAGAGTGTTCAGTTTCACGACCCAGCTGCTTTATTCCCATAGACGGAACCACCAGTACCCATTGAATAAGAGGCTGGGTTGATCCTGGAGCTGGTCTGGATGTTTTGGAGAAAAAAAAAAAAACTCTTGTTCCTGCTGGGATTAAACCCTGGATCATCCGCCCCATAGTCTAGATTAGAAGTTGTGTACCTACACATTTTTGTATTGTGTAAATTGTGTTCATATTATTCTTCAAACGTTGTTGTTTGTAATATGTCTTAACAGGAAAATTCATTGGAGTCACGTCACTGTAGAAATGAGTTCTGTACAAAATTAAAAGGGTACTGGTACAGGTGCAAGAATATCAAAATCATTAATGGCTGTTATGAAAAAATAGCATAGGTGAGGAAAGATTATGAAGGTTTAAACCCTCCAATGAATAGTATTTGCTTACAAAATTTTCAGTATTGAAGCAGAAAGATTTGAACAGACAGCAAGATTAACAACACAGGGCTGAGCAGTCTGTTATTTGTATTGTTGCACTTGATGTGCTGTTGGACATAAGAAAAATGATTTAATTTTGCATTGCTGGGACAAGTAATGGGGTTGCAATTGCATATGGACAATTCTGTGCTTTTGCCTTCACCGATACTGTCATTGCTCCCGTAGAAGCTCCAAATACAGACTGAATGCTGTGTTTTCCATATTTCATTAAGTGTTTTATTTCAAAATACATTTTCCTTTAAAATACCTGCAAATTAAATGAAGGAGTGATATAGCTGTGTGGCAGTTCATGTCGATGATTGGATGCTTAGGGGATTATGTGTCTACATACGAATACATTTTGGTGTCAGACAGTTGTTGGGATTCTGTGTACTTTGTGGCTGCAGAAAGTGTTTTTAGCACATGAATTTTTTTTAATGAAGACACACAGAGACTAAATTAAATCACATCTGTCAGCAATGTTATAAGAATTTAGGACTTTTTAGAAGTAATATTAAAGTCAGATGCATAGGAGAGGGTAATATAAGGTGGAATGATGTCAAACGGTTAAAATTTCTCTTCTAGTTTATTCACCATGATCATTGAATCTCAGTTGATAAATTACCACAAGGTCAGAAATTTATTTATGAACCAGAATAGCTCAGTTACGTTAGTGACTACCTGGATGACTGATAGGGTTGGGTATTTACCACTTGGGCTGCTGTCTCTTTGGCTACTGGAAATGATTTGGAGGAGGTAAGGTGTCTAGACTGTAAGCTGTCTGTCCACTGACTTCCATCTAGCGCAGAGGTTAGGAATGTGTAAATTTTCAGCTATGGTACCTCTTTTACATTATGTTACATTACATTACACGCATATACATTTCAAAGATCCACCATTTGTCCCAAGGCAATTGAATGTGAAAAAAGAAATATGAAGACTTTGTGGTACGCTTCTTACTTAAGCACAAGGATATCTTTGAATTTTACATTGTAAAGTTTATTTGTCCTGTTTACCAATCCATACATTATTGTCACAATTGAATTCACCAATTATGTGTGATAAATGTCCATAATATTTAATTGAAAATGAGCATTATATAATATAAACTTAAGCATGGTATTTAATTTTATGTGCAGCTTTGAAGACAAAAATACGACGAGCTAGGAAGATGATGCTGAAGTGTAAAAAGCCCAAAGTTCTGAAGAGCAGTAGTGAACTGTCAAAACAGTTGCCACATCCAGTGCTGTACTTGGAACAGTCTGATACCTGCTGTGAAGAGAAGATGCGCAATAGCCGGGAAGTCTACCTTATCATGGGGCACAGTCACAGTGATGCAAAACTTGTACCTACCTTCATAATGCCATGGGGGAAAAATTCTAAAGTAAGTGGACTTTTGTTTGAAAATGGTTCATAACTTCATGAGCCCATGAAATTGATGTACAAGTAAATGTGTCAATGGATTTTGTATATTTGAATGTGGACAACATGACACCACTTCCTCACAACACTGCAGTTTTTCTTGAAAAATTACATGCAGGTAGGTGCATGTCTCCCTTTGTCCATATATTAGAGTAGTTTCCAGTCACGTACAAGTGCCTGTTGCTGATCAGGTTCAGTTGTTTGGATTAGTGGGCATTAAATATGGTGATGGGTTAAACATGTCTGCTATAATTGTTTCTTTTAATGCTGTGTCTGAAATCACAGTGTCTTAACCTTTTAAAGCCTACTGATTATGTGATGCACCAACAAGTTTAACAGTCAAGAATTGTATGCTCTGCCCACACTGTATTTATGTGTTTTGTATTTATCTGAGAACAAACAGCGACTTGTGCCACTTACATCATAAACTGATTGGTTTTTATAACTGAGATGAAAAGTGTTTACAGCGTGGTACGAACTGGGTCTTTAAATAAAGCTGTCTGCGCTTCATTTTTAAAGGGTTAATCAGCTCTTAAATTTAGACGTTCACATGCATAATCATCTCTGCTCTTTTACTCAAACACTAAGCATCCACAGTACTGTGTACAAATTAATTTCTTTCATATGCCTATTGGCATTTGAATGTTGTAGAAAATGTACAAGCAAAAATGTGGAGAGTCTTTAAAGTGAGGAAATATCTGTGTGAAATATTGTGCTGTGGTTGAACCCTTTATCTTATTGTACTATTTGAAATGAGATAAAAGGCTGTATTTCCTGTACCATACAGAGATTTAAATGAAAGAATTCCTTAGATTTTGTCCTTCTGCCATGCGCATCTTGATAAAAATTATTCAACTGAAGAATCTTCAAAGGCCATTCCAGAATTCATCAGATCCTGCTAAAAAATACTGCAGGTTAAAGTAAATCACTTGTTTTAGAGAGATCATGTAGATATTTTGATGACATACATCGTCTGTACAATAGTGCATACGATTTGATGATATACAGGGTATGTATTTACCAGTACTTTATATTTTATTCATGTGAATCTGTACATATTAGAATCTTAAATCACATTTCCCGTATAATAGTTACATTTTCAGAGTTACCACTCAACGAGCTTGAGGTCTTGAGGTGAATTTATCAGTTTCCGATATTTTGATGCCGTTGATTTTACTTCAGTTGTACTGCCAACACCACTCTTAAGTATTGTTATAATATATATACAATATATTTGACTATTTACTAGTGATAAAGTTAAATTTTAACTCCATATGCATACTTTGTATATCAGAACCCCCTGAGTATGGCTATAAAAAATAGCTGAAAACATGTTGGAATAGTCTCCAATGTAAATGGGCAAGTCAATTTTTTTTTTGTGAAATTTGTTGTTAATAAAACTTATATATAAATTTTTTTTCTCTTTGGATTTAGCATGGTAATGAAACAAGGAATTTTTTATTATCAGTTGTGTCAAAAATGTTTATATTCTTGTAGGATGTGTTTTCTACCTCCAGTTCTTGTGAACAAATATGAGATTAAGCCATCATTTAATTTATTTACTTATTTATGATTTACTTCTCTAATGACGTTGTATCAACAGAAATGAGAGGATAGTGATGTTTGGTAAGCTGACAATTAAGCCAGAAGCTACAACTGTCTTACCTTACAGTACTGTCCTGGAATTTGGTTGGAAGCATTCCTGTAAACTATTGGAAACCTAATTGGAATAACTGGTGCCCCATATGTTAGACAGTCTGGGAAAAGACAGTACAAAGTTACCACTTTTGTTAACTTTCTTTTTTCTATCTGTTTAGAGGAGCAAAAAGTTACCACTTTTGTAACTTTCTTTTTGCTGTCTGTTTAGAGGAGCAAAAAGTTACCACTTTTGTAACTTTCTTTTTACTGTCTGTTTGGAGGATTTAAAAGTTACCACTTTTGTAACTTTCTTTTTGGTATCTGTTTAGAGGAGCAAAAAGTTACCACTTTGGTAACTTTCTTTTTGCTGTCTGTTTAGAGGAGCAAAACAGTTTTATTTTCTTCATATGCACTTCTGGCAACGCTTTAAATGCCATTTGCATTTTTTTTATTGCTACATCATTGGTATTGATGGAAAAATTACAAATTACAGTCAGTAAAATTTTGAGCTAATTAGTTTTATCAGTTACGGAAATTTTAATTTGTATTCTCAATGATTATACAAGTCCAAACATAGATTTGTAGTACTAATATTTGGATCACATATTTTACCAGTTCCAAAATCATGACACTGTTAAAATGTAGAATTTACTGAGTTATTGACTGTGATTTTGCTAAATCTTCAGTTAATGATACTTTCCACGATACCAGTAGTGATAAATTGTTACAGGATATAACCCTCACTTTTACTGACATTTGTGAAAATTGGGGCAGAATAGTACTGGCATGTTCTTCTGACTTTGAGTTGCAGAAGTTGACATATTTTTTCATTATGTCATACTACACAAGATTGTCAAGACACTGAGCCTGGGAATACAAAAGTAAGGTCAGATATATATATATATATATATATATATATATATCAGATACTTCAAATTGGTGATACTGTTTGCCAATATGTAACACTGTTCTACTAATTTCAGCCCTTCAGGAAAGCTGTGAGAATGTTCAAGAAGCTGAATTGTTCGGACCCAAAACTGGTTTCACATTCAGTAATTGGAGATGCACTTGGTGGCAGCAGCAGCAGCAGCAGCAGCAGCATTGGGGGGAATACAGCAGGTAGTACAAATGGTAGAGGAAATGCAAATGCAACCGGAAGAAGAAAGCGTGGCAGAACCAAAGGGCGACGCAAGAAGCCGTTGAAAACCACGCCTGCATCACCACCCTAGCCTTTACTAAGACTTGTAGCATACAGTTATGTGGTTCAAACCCGGTTACATTACAACCAATACAAAACAGTCTCTGTTATGGTCGAAGGGGCTGAATTTTAAATGAGATGTCATGTCTATATGAACTCTGCATTCTTGTATTTGCTGTACACTTGAAAGATTGTACACTTGAAAGATACTGAAGTGAATTCACAATTATAGCACATCAAGGATGTCCGTTATTAAAAGGTGGATGTAATTATAAACTTCTGTCATTTTACTGGAATATAAGCCATAAATTACCATATACAGGGTGTTCAATTAAATACTGAATCAGGTGCGTGGCAAGCTTCATTGCCTTACATTTATTTCTGCATTTACTGTATAACATGACTTATCATGTGTTAGAGGAGGTGACGAAAGTGACCTTCATCTCTTAGACATGATTGATCTTGAAGGAACTGAAACAATGGGAAACCATATTCTAAATTTCTTATGTAATCTTTCGTACAGTTTCTTCCTTATTTAGGTTTCCACATTGAAAATCCTTAGTCACATTGAAAATCCTTAGTATTAAACTGTACTACACACTTTTGAACAAGACAAATTTACATTACTCTGTGTTTCATATGTCTGTCACAGCAGATTAAACTGGAGCATATAACCATAGAGATTTAATTTAACCATATGGATGACAGTAGTACTGGTAGTATATGACTCATGCAGTGGCCATGTCATCAGGTGTGCAGTGTCAGCAATGTCTAGACAAGAACTTCAAACTGTATTTTATAATTTGCTTGCCAGCTGTCAAGCATGTCTGAGAGTTGAAGGAGGTTATTTCAAGCACCTACTCTAACATGCAGTAAGTTATGTTACATATTTTCTTTATTATACTAGGAAACATAAGTCTATTAAGCTCGCCATATGTCTGGGTTTTGTTTCCAATTGAACTCCCTGTATTGGCAAGATAATAGGGTGCTTTTGTCATACCTAACAACATTTAAGGTTCTTCTGAATTATTAATTCCATATTCTTTAAATGCTTGGCATGTCCCATAAATTATTCTGCCAATTAAAAATCATATAATTTACCACATCAGTGTCAAGGAAGTACAGTCCACTGTAGTACCATATAAACTGACTGTGTCAGATCACTATTCAGGTCAGTTGGTACAAATGCCCTTTAAAACCATGTTTCAGTACATTAAGTGTAACAAAGGAAGCTTAATGCTTTACACATTGCACAGGGATCTACAGGAGTGCATGCATTAACTGAAGTGTAATGTGATACTTGCCTACAAACGATAATACTACACTACAATTTGTGTTTATATAACCAACTATTTGCACTTTTTCACCATGTTTTTAAGTTTTTAACACCTTAAAACTTAATAACATACTGAAAAAGTGCAAATAGTTGGTTATATAAACACAAATAAAGATCACTTGCACAGCCAAAAATGAAACTACACTACAAGTTGCAATATCTGGCACTGGAAGATCCAGAAAACTCTCTTAACCAGAAATTCATGAAGAGGCTTATTACATTTCACTATTCCATCAACTGGATGTTGATGGAATAGTGAATGTGATAATTAAAAGAGTGAAATTTTGGTGCCTTGTTGATTTATTTCAGGTTATATATGCACCATGTTATGTAATTAGTGATGAAGAGGGAACATAGGTGTAGCTTAGAATACTGGAAGGGATTAGAAGTAATAATTTTTAAGGTTAGGTCTGTCTGTCATGTTAGTAGATACACAAAATACACATCAGGTATAACATTAAAATATCTGGAAAATTACAGTATCTAACAACTCTTTGGTCCTTAAGATGCTGGATATCACACACATGCTTTACTGTATTAAGTATTATGTTGGATGTTGAATACATTTAAAAATATTCTGAATAAATAAGCAGTTATTCTGAAAAAAAAATTCAGCCATTTCAGACTGTGATTCATTTTACATATTTTAGCAAGACACCAGTACATAGATAGCAAATGTTCATCATCATCATCATAAACATCAAGGATTGGACCCTTTGATCCGTTCCGTCTCCAGAGTTACAGCTGCTTGTGCCATTGCTTCTTCGGTCTTCCAATTGTTCTCCTTCCTTGTGGTCTGTAGCGGTATGATTTCAAAGGGATTCGGTTTTGTGGCATTCTTTGCAAATGTGATTGCCAGTTCTGTCTGTATTGATCTATCTTTTCTAGTATGCCTGTAATCCATAGTTTACAGTGTATGTAGTCATTTGTTTTGTGGTCATAAAGGGTGTAGCCTGCCAGAGGTCTCAGTAACTTCATTTCTGCCGCTTCAATTCTTCGTCTTTGTAAGGCTGTTATTTAGAGTCCAATTTTCTGACCCATATAAAAATGTAGGTAAAACTACTGTGTTGTATATTTTCAAACTAGTTTCTGTTCTCACTTTCTTAAAAATAGTTCTCTTAATAGTACCTATTAATTGTCAAAAATTTTGCTAATTTAAATTGTACATCATTGGAAAATTGGTAAGATATACTGCAACCTAGATAAGTAAATTGGCTAACTTGTTCTAGTGTTTCATCATTTATAATAATTTTTGTTCTTAGGTAATATGTTCCAACGAAACCAAATACTTTCGTCCTTTTTGTAGCAGTTTCCAAATTATATTCTTTAAATATGTTATATAATAAATAGACTGCTTTTGTAAGTTGTCTTCTGTGTCAGAAATAATAAACTGGTCATCTGCAAATAGCAAATGTTCATATAGACATGATATTGTCTTGAACTGGTTGTAAGGTGCAGGACATACAGAATCTTGCAGTGTTACTGTCATGCAGTGTTCCTAGGCTGTTGTATTCTGTTGCCTGAGCAGAAAATGTTTGTCTCTTAAGCTCTACAGATCTATCTGTAGGAATGTAAACAGTTACATTACACGAATATCTGTGCAACTCTAAAAGAAAAGTAAAGCTTTAACATATCCTGCAGGTTCATTTTATGCTATTGGTAAGATCGCTTCTTATATTTGTTTGCTGGGATCTGTAAACACAACCTGGAGATGAGCCCAGTGTTATGTACTATTTGCGGTGTTTATAATATTTTCTGTAAATTAATTGTGCTGCATTTGGAATATCAGTGTTGGCATTTACTTCACTTCATTGAAGAATAGTAATTTGTATGTAATAAACATGTAAAGTGTAAGTTTAACTGATAGCTGGCTATGTGCAAGTTGTTAAATTGTGTCAAGATGTGCCATGTGTGTGGTGATGTGTTGTCTTGAGTTTTGTGTTTGTTGTGTTTAATTAAAGGGTGTTATTGTGTTTGCTTTTTTAATACGAGAATGATTTTAACTACAGTATTTTAATCAAGATATGAATTCAGGTTAATGTTTTCTGTATGATGTTTCAATTCAGATATTGTTAAACTATTAGCATTTAAATAGTGAACTGCAGTACTTGTATTCAGAAATGTGATATTGTGTTTGGAACTTAAAAAGCAAAAGATAAAAAAGGTAACTTTCACCCTAGAACAGGCCACAAAGGCCCAGAGGGGAAGTAGAGGTATAGCTCTATGCTTTCTTTAACATCGGTGCTAGATGCGGGTGGATGTTCAATGCCATGCTCCGGCCACTTTACCGCCGTGATTGAACCAGTACCCTTTGTATAGGAGGCTGGATGGGCCCCAAGGCTGGTCTGGACAGATGCGGAATATCTTGCTTCCACCGGGATTTGATTCCCGGACCGTCCAGCCTGTAGCAAGTTGCTATACCAAACTATGCTATCCGGGCCCATGGAACTTAAAAGTAACTGTTTTTAATAAAGATTAGGCATATTTGGAGAGTGAAATGTCAAGCTAGGAATCCCATTTATGTACAGAAAATATAATTTTATTGGCATAGAGGGCGAACTATTGGTTGGAATAATAACACTGGGACAGTTTACCAAGTTCCAAGTTTCTGCTGTAGCATGTTTTCTGAAACTGAGTAACACAACCTCCAAAATTGTGTTTTTTTAAAAACACAGTACTGGTATTGTACATAAGTAATTTGAATTCTTAATGTACATAAATGTATTCTCTTATGACTGATTTGCAAATATTTGTAATCTTAATATCCATAACCAAATATACATTAAACAAAAACATGTGTACATGACTTACTATGTGGTCATGTGCTGTTACAACTTATTGTATGGCTGTGTATGATGAGGTGAACCTGTATTTTGGCCTGATCAGGTTTCTGGTGAACAAAGCCACAATTACAGATTATTTGTGAGCTTTTTAATTGTTTGTGTTTACACTTGACCCCAGTCTTTACCTTTTATGCATTAAGATCAGTGTTGTGAAGTGTGAGAGAAGTGTAAGTCAGGCGAGACTCAGGGGTGAAGCCAATTTCAAAGCTCTATTACCACATCATTTTGTAAATATAGGTTATTCTACAACTATTGAATATGTACATATTTCCCCATGTAACTTTCTGGAAACCTAGAATGTGAACATTCTGGTCTAAAGGAAATGCATTTGGAGGTTCACGTAGTGGTTAAAAGTTCACAAGTGTGGTATAATAATTGCTTATAAAAATTAATGCACACATTATAATATTTTGCGTGAAGTTACTCAGAGTGTGGCATTCATCTTCGGATTACAATTACCACCTGTACAACTGATCATGACATAAATAGGAAAGGAGTAAATTGCTTTAATGAAAGTGACTTTCTTATAGCAGATATAATAAAGTACATTGTGTGGAACCATTGTGCACATTCAGCACTTGCTATGCTTAATGTATTTATAGTGTTTTTAAAAGTCTTCTGGAGTGATATTGTAGTTGGCACTAAGCATGATCTCACATAATCAATGCCTGGAAGTATCTGCTTAAAAACACTGAAGCTAAATCTCTTGTATTATTTGTTCCCAAAACATGTCTTCCTTTCAGCTATTCTGTGACCCAAAGTATGTCAGAATTGTTTATTAAATTGCCACATTTTTCTCTGTTGTACACATGGTCACTTCCTGATTTAACTTACAAAGCTGTTACAGTCAACATGTGACTTACTGCTCTCATATAGTGTTTGAAACAAGTTGGCTTCATTGATTGTTGGCACTTTACCAAAATTCTCCAACTAATATCCTTGGAATTCCTATTTAGTACCTGCATTTAGTATTAATTTGAGAATCTGATGTGTGGTTGACCGTTCATCGTAATTCAGTGTGGATAAGAAAAACCAACTAGATGTCACTTTTTGTATTCTTTATTTCTCTTCTAATAGTTGCTCAACATGTTTCGGGCAACCATGTGCCCATCATCAGGAGCTGACGACTG
>Ga0209755_10009108_pt1 | contig 10517 bp, 6 predicted proteins | sample TergutCo191P1_FD_187301 | JGI IMG/M metagenome (GOLD analysis project Ga0209755, IMG submission 187301) | Cornitermes sp. P1 segment gut microbial communities from Petit-Saut dam, French Guiana - Co191P1 (SPAdes) (version 2) | ecosystem: Host-associated > Arthropoda: Insects > Digestive system >...
GATTTATAGAGATTAAAGCAAGCGAACAGCTTGAAATGCTGAACGAACTGGAAAATAAAGAGGAAGCTATTCACAGGATGAATTCTTTGAATGAAGTAATATCAAATATAGAAGAATTGAACGAGAATTATCATATAGGTGCATCTTATTTCCTGAAGCTCAAGACAATTGGATTTGAAGAGCTATGGACGGATTATTTGGCACCGTTATTACACGAGTATGTTCGTGGTATGTATGATGAAAAAGGTATTTTAGAAAAACTTAAAGTTGCCTATGAAAAGTCAGGTATCTCAAATGACGATGAGAGTAAAAGATAACAAAAAGATAAATAAAAATGAATTTAGCATCATTCCAAACCTGACAAAAAAAGTGGCTGATAAGACTATGATGCAACTAGAAAGAGAAGGCGTGTTTGTGTTCCCTAATCATATCCGAAATTCAGAGGATATCACTGATGATCAAATGGTTTTGCAAAGCTTAAATGAATCTTATTTAACAAGTAATATCATGGGATTTTTGGGGATGGGAGATGAACGATTGACAATTCAATCAAGATTTTCTTTCGGAGAAAGAGATTACTTTTTGCAATATATGCTTGAAAAGGTTCTTGATTTTCCTAATGTATTAGAACTTGATACTGATGTAAATCACGTAAATCGGTTATACAGCCTTCTGATGTTTATATTTCCAAATTATTTGAAAACTGCGTTTCGAAAGGGAATATATAAAACATACATCAGGTACAATTACAATGATTGCAATATAAAAGGTGTGATTGATATCGCGACTCATATAAAGAAAAATACACCTTTTTTCGGGAACATCGCATATTACCAGCGGGAGTTTTCTTATGATAACTCAATGATGGAATTAATTCGTCATACAATTGAGTTCATAATAACAAAGCCATTTGGGAATCAATTGCTAAGTAAGGTTAGAGATGAGGTCGATTCAGTTATAGAAGCGACAAATAAGTATGCTATTCATAATAGGAGGAAAGTCATTGATGAAAATAAAAAGCACCCAATTCAACATGCTTACTATCACGAGTACAGGGCATTGCAAACTCTTTGCATTATGATTTTACAATACGAAAAGCATCGAATTGGATCAGGATTTAAACACATTCAGGGTATACTATTTGATGGTGCTTGGCTCTGGGAGCAGTATATGCATAGTGTCATTGCCGATAAGTTTTATCATCCAATGAATAAAGCTGGTGCCGGAGTTCAACAACTCTTTACAAATGCCAATGGGCATAAAGAGGGGCTTATCTACCCTGACTTTATCAGTATTGATAATTGCACAAGGATAATTGCTGATGCAAAGTATAAGCCGATTACGAATATTAGAAACAAGGATTATTTGCAAGTGCTTGCCTACATGTTCAGATTTGGAGCAAAACAAGGTTATTACTTTTATCCGAAAAACGAAAAAGACAGTATCAAAATTTTATATTTGAATCAAGGTTCAACATATGAGCATAATGTAAAGCCCGATAATGATATTTTTCTTGTGAAATGCGGTCTTCATATTCCTAACGAAACCGATGATTATAGTTCATTTAAAAGTGAAATGATAAAAAGTGAATTAGCCTTAAAGTTAGAAATCTATGGCGATCAATCGAATGAATTATCTATTGATTCATAGATTATCAAGCAAATTTACATGATTAGAAGGTGTTGAAAACGTAATGGATTGAGTTTTATTTGATGAGTATTTGATAGATTAACCTTCGGCAACACCCTTGCAAAAAAATTTCAGATAGCCCCTGCGCTATAGATAATATAAACAATATAAACACCACAACCAAACCACCCAAACAAACCCGCTTAAGTCACATATGCAAGAAGAGAGTGGGAGTAGTAAAAAGTTGTTGCTTCGCATTCTTCCTGAATTTCCACCAGAAAATGCGCCGGGGCAGTGTAATAGAATTATATAAATCAATTTGAATCAAAAGAAACCAAAAGACAAAAACAAAAACAACCCACAACCCACAGGAGCCTCCCATGCTAAAACTAACCCACGTAGACAACGGCAAAGCCTTCGACTTCGGTAAAGCCGCAAAGGATTATGCCCTTTATAGAGATATCTATACCGAAAGCTTTTTTCAGACCCTGCTTACCTTCGATATCGGTACGATTGGGCAGGAAGTTCTGGATTTGGGGACGGGGAGCGGAGTTATTCCGCGCTATATGCATAAATACGGTGCGAGATGGACAGGAGCCGATATTTCGCCTGACCAAATTGAAATGGCGAAAGCTTTAACTCGGGAAAAAAATCTCGATATTGAATATTTAGTATGCCCTGCTGATGATATTGCGGCTAAAGATAATACCTTTGATGTTGTAACGGCCTGTCAATGCTTTTGGTACTTTCCGATTAAGACCACTATCCCTGAAATCAAGCGTGTTCTAAAACCGCAGGGTAAATTTGCCATTTTGTCCATGATGGGTTTGCCAAGGGAAAGTGAAATACTGGCGAAATCAGAAGAGCTTGTTTTGAAATTCAACCCTTCATGGAACAGCAGCGATTTTGACAGAAAAAAACCTGAACCGCCTGACTGGTTAGAAAATAACTTTTCCATAATCGCATTGCATGATTATGTTGAAAATGTACCCTTTACTCGTGAGAGTTGGTGCGGGCGGATGAGGGCTTGCCGTGGTGTGGGCGCATCTTTAGCGCCCGACTTAGTTAAACAGTATGATGAAGAACACTACATGGCTTTATGTGAAATAGCCGAAGATACTTTCGAAATCCCTCACCAATTCTTATTCCAAATTTATGAACCGATAAAATAGAATAGCCCTTACACCTCATTCCCGACAACCTGTTCCAGCGTCTGTTGCAAACGTATTGCTTTAACCTCTGAATTAACCGTATAAAGCACCTCAGCAGCCTGCACATGCGAATTATAATTAAACGGTGTCATCGACGAGCAATATGCCCCTGCTCCGCCGATTGCAATCAAGTCACCGATCTCAGGTTCCGCAATTTTTCTCGGAGTACTTAAACCTTCTGCATCAAGGCATTGTGAATCACCGCTTTCACAACATCTGCCCACAAGAACAGCTTGATAATCATCATTAATTACATTGAACTCAGAAGAAAGCAAATCACCTTTCTTCGAAACTACATAAAAAGGATGTCTGGAAGCATAGAAAAGCGGGCGCGCATTAAGTTCCATGCCGCCGTTTAAAACCAAAAAGTTAAACCCTTCATCTCCCGTTTTCTTTTTATCAATAACACTTGTCAGAACAAACCCCGCATTTGCCATGACATAAGTACCGGGTTCGATTTCCGCTTTTAGTTTGCGGGTTGTCCGTCCATAGAATTCCTCGATTTTTTCCTTTATATATGTCCCAAGGCTCACGATATCAGCCGCATATTCATCAGGCATCCGCGCTTCTTTCAGACCGCCGCCGAAACTAATCGTTTCAGCATCGGGAAAATAATTTTCTAAAATAGCAATTTCCAAATCAATATTGCTTTTCCAAACAGAAGAATCAGCCCCTGAACCGATATGTACATGAACATGGTCGAAAATAATCCCATTACTTCTCGCATAATCATTAGCTTTACTGATATCAGATAAATGAATGCCGAAACATGAATACATATCCCCTGTATTGCGGGTTGCCGATTCGCCCGATCCGACACCGGGGTGAACTCTGATAGCCAAAGGAATCTTCGCGTCACTGACAAATTCACCAATATTAAAAAGTTGATGCAAAGAGCAAACATTATATTTCAATCCTTGTCCAATCATTTCCTTTAAATCGCTAAAATCTTTACCGCAAGGCGCTTCCTGCGTTGTTAGGATGATATCGCGGTAATTAATCCCTGCCATATACGCTCTTCTTACTTCATTCATACTGCTTGCGTCGATTTTTAAGCCCTGCCCGTTTATTATTTTCAGCAATGCCTTAGTCGAATTAGCTTTCATGGCATATCTGACAGTAAGCCCATATGCACTCGGCAAAGAAAGTAATGCCCTACATTTATCAATGATAACTTTTTCATCATACAAATAAAGCGGTGTACCGTATTGCTCGGCTACTTTCAAGATAACACCCGCATCAATACTGCAAAAATCATTAAGCTTTTTCATACTAATTTTCCTCCGTTTGTATCAATTGTCATTTAGTTAAACCATGTTAAGGCTGAGATTCTTCGCTTGCACTCAGAATGACATTGCCCTGATTATTCAAACTTCAAGCCCTTCCGCGACCTCCAAAACCTTTTTAAAAGCACTATGAAGCAAGTATTTTTCCATAAAGCCCAACTCCGTCATTATATAATCGGGCCATTCTTTTTCAAAAACCTCACCTAACGCTTTCCTAACCGTCTTTTTATCGAATCCTTCACAGGCTTTCTTTATTATCGATAATCTTTCGCGTAAAAATATCAAATCCTCATCCGCTATAGAAGTGACAGAACTGTCATTTGCATCAAATGGCTTAAGTTCCGTAATAAGCAGTTTTAGCCGCTCTAAAAGCAAGGGCGTTTTCTCTAATATAATCTCATAATTCTCATCGCGTCCCGATTGCTCAAGTGAGAGAGCGAGTTCGGCGACTTCTTGTTCATTAATAACATTGAGTACACTTTTAAGTCCATGTACACAAGTCACAAACAAGCGTAAATCGTCCTTATCTTTGGCATTTAGCTTCGGGAAAATATCCGTAAGCAATTCGATGGCACTTTCAGCATCTCTGACAAACGCCGCTTTAATAGCTTCTATCTGCATAAACGACTTATCGGTGTCCGCGGGATGTACGGCTTCATTACGTCTGGCTTCCTCAATCACTTCCGGCGGCTGTTTATCACGAATGAAGCTGTTAAGTACGGTATTCATTTCACGGATATCAATCGGTTTCGCCAAAAATCCATCAAACCCATTTGCCAAAAAGACTTCCGCCTGACCGACGATAACATTAGCAGTCAGGGCAATAATAGGTTGATCATAACCCATGTTGCGGAGAATATCCGTCGCTTCAAGACCATCCATTTTCGGCATCATATGATCCATAAAAATAATATCATAAATATTACCTGCTTTAACTAAATCAATCGTTTCGAATCCGCTCGAAGCGGTTTCAATTTTTAGTCCATACGGCAATAAAAGCCCTTTAGCAACATATAGGTTCGTTCCGACATCATCAACGATCAGAACTCTGCCGTAAGGCATATATTCACGCTTAAACTGCGCTCGTTTTGATTTTGAGGTACTGTATAAACGCGCCTTTTTCATTTTTTCAATATGCTCTGTTCCGCAGACAGAGGCGCCGATGCTAATTTGCGGAAGCCGTACTGTAAAGACAGTACCTTTACCCACTTCACTTTCGACGAGAATTTCCCCATTCATCAGATCAATTAAACGTTTCGTGATACTCATACCCAGCCCGGTACCTACTTCATAGCGATTAATAACGGTATTGAAGCGCATATATTCATCATAAAGCTGTTCGATTTGGTCATTGGACATCCCCTGCCCGGTATCGATGACTTTTATAACCAGAATTTTATCATCATCTACGGAACCTGTCTCGGCACTAATATTTAGTTCGACATAACCCTTCATCGTATACTTAAATGCATTTGATAATAGATTATTAAGTATCTGTTTTATTCTGAGTTCATCACCAAACCACTTAAGCGGGGTGACTTCAGAGATATTCAAAATGAATTCAAGCGGTTTACTTTCATGACGAAGCCGAATTAACTGGGCAGTATCGTTAATCAAGCTTAATAAATCATAGTTTGCAGGGATAAGTTCCAGTTTGCCCGCCTCAATTTTTGAAAAGTCAAGAATATCATTAATAATGTTAATGAGTAAGTTGCCGGAATCATAAATTATATTAAAGGCGTCTTCTACATCAGGTAATAAATTCTTATCCTGCAATTGGATCTCCGCCATCCCTAAGATCGAGTTCATCGGTGTTCGGATTTCATGACTCATGTTGGCTAAGAAGATACTCTTGGTTCGATTACTTTCCTCAGCTATTTCCTTGGCGGTAATTAATTGCTCATTCGCCGTTCGCCTTTGAAATGCTCCCGCTAAGATATTCGAGAATAAAATCGCCATATCTTTTTCGCTGTATGTCCATCTTTGGCCGTCGTCACGGGAATAATCAAGGACGGCATAAATATTGCTTTCAACGAAAATAGAAGTAATCATAAAACTATTGTTGGCGTTTTTGCGGTATGGCTCCAAAACCTCCTTAGCGCCTGGGTCGTCGGAAGTAATGCATACTACATTGCCGGTTTGGTTATCGAATAAAGAAAGCATCGCTTTAGTAAACGATAATGAATCACCAATACGGCTGGGCAAATGTAAATTGTGGTGAATCCATTCATCAATACATGTTAAGTGAACATTATCACCTTCTGTCTGGTATAATGAAATCTGTGATATATCCATTAACTCGCCGACCATCTTAAGTGCATTGGACATCATCGTATCAATGCCTTCGCCGAATAAAAAGCTTTGCGATATGGAAGTCATCAGGGCTTGTTGCTTAAGTTGCTTATCCCGTGCGTTGGTGACATCTTTTAAATCGGTGATATCGATGGTATGTTGCAGATGAACTTTTTTTCCGTTAGGCCAGTCAATATAGCGGTCTGAATGGCGGTAAACGTGATCCTTTGATTTAATATGATCTTCCCAAACAATAACCTGATTAGGATTTTTGTTAAGTTTTTTGCATGGACAAAAGTTGCATGGCTTTTCTTTGTTATTTTGGAGAAGTTTGTAGCAAGGCTGCCCGGCATAATTATCATCTAAATCGTAATGCTTTTTCATGCTGGTATTAACGAATAATAATTGGCTGGTTTCAGGATCGGAAACATATACCATGGCATCAAGCCCGTTTAAGATATTTTCCAAGTGGTTTAAAGCATTTTTCTGTTCGATTGCCGAATTCATAGCAGATTCGGCTTTTTGCCGTGATTTAACAATTAGAGAAACAATAATACTAACTAAAAGTGATAAACCAAAAGCAAGAATAATCAAATAGAAACGGATTTGGTACAAAGCCAAATAGTAGCTGTTTACATCGGAAACAACACCAATATGCCAGCCGTTGCGAAGTTGTTTGCTGTTTATAACAAAATGCTCATTATCTACTTCTCCGCGATAAACGAAGATATTATGCCCCATATCAACTTCGGAGACAATCTCCAAACCGATTTCATTCAAATTAAGCCCGATCAGTTCGGTCATAGGATGGGAAATAAATGTCAGGCTATCATCAAGGATGACACTGTAGCAATTGGGGTTATAAGAGTCAATTACATTAGTGAAACTTTGCAGGTCTTCCAAAAGGACATCAATAAAAACAGTGGCGATTTTGTCATTATTACGGTCAAAAATACACCGCGTAATAGTAATCGACAAGTCGCCTGAGTAGACGCTGATATACGGAGTGGTAACGCCTATTTCGCCATTAGCGGCTTCGGCGGCTTTAAACCAAGGGCGCTCAGCCGGGGCATAATCTTCGGATAAGAATGTATCCATTCCTGTAATAATCAAACCATCGTAAATATCAAACATTCCGTTAATTGAAACAAAAGACGGGATAATTTGCTCATCCGCACGGATTTGCGTAGTGAGGGCTTTTATGTAATAAGAGATCATTTCAGGGGATTCACCGTTGTCTATCATATCTGCGATCGTGTTAGATACCATGGTAAGCATCGTTTCGAGTTCATTAAAATCAGCCGTGATTTGTAATTCAATATTGGAGAGCTTTTCATACGCTTCGATTTCTAAATGCCTTTCGACGATAGAGCGAACAAAAATATAGCTTAACATCGCCATAAGCCCGAAAGCCAAGCATATAAAGAATATTAGACCGTAAAAACGGAAAAATTTAATTGCTTTATGTAAGAGGTTATTGTGTGATTTTAAATTTTCATCGGAAGGCGTATTGAAATCGATCACGAGCTTATCTCCGCAAATAGGTCACTTACTTCAAGAAAAATATCTACCAAATTTGGATCAAAATGCGTACCGCGGCTTTCGACGATTATGTTCACAGCTTCCGCATGAGTAAATGGTGCTTTGTAGGGACGTTCCGAAACAAGGGCATCATAAACATCGGCAATCGCCATTATGCGTCCTAATAGTGGGATTTCGTCACTTTTCGCGCCATGCGGATAACCTGTGCCGTCGTATCGTTCATGGTGGTATCCCGCGAAAAGTTTGGCATGATGAAAGAAATCCTGATCGCCTGAATCGGCAATTATTTCATCGATTATACGTTCGCCTTCACCGGCATGGGCTTTCATCACCGTAAATTCTTCGGGTGTCAGTTTGCCGGGCTTATTAAGGATTAAGTCAGAGATCGTAACTTTCCCGACATCGTGTAAACGCGAAGAAAAAACAACCGATTCTAAGTCCCACTGCTTCATTTCATTCGCATATTTTTCATGCCGGATCAACTCGTTAATCAAAATTTCGACATACATACTCGTGCGTTCGATATGGCCGCCCGTTAAATCATCACGGTTTTCGACGACGCGCGCCAAAGTAGAGACGACGCTGTTTTTGAGTTTATGTAAAGCTTTCGTTTGCTCACGAATGATGGCGTCGATTTCCAGGTGCGTTTTAATCCGGTTCAATAAAATTAGCTTAGTAAAAGGCTTATGGATGAAATCAATGGCGCCTAATTCGAATCCATGAACCTCGGCGGAAGTATCCTTGCGGCTGGTCAAAAAAATAACCGATAGATGGGTATATCGCGTATCTTCTTTTAGCTTTTCAAGAGCCTCAAAACCATTCATGCCCGGCATCTCAATGTCCAGTAAAATTAAATCCGGAATCACATTTTCTAAAAAATCAAACATATCGGGAGCAGACGGCAACGTAAATACCCGATAATGTTCTGATAATGCATCTTCTGCGGAGATAAGATTCACATCATTATCATCGACTATAAATATCGTTTTCAACTTATTAGATTCCCTTCAAAAAAACTTGTGTTAATTATGAAGAATTATATCACAATTTGGTAAAAACGGCAATGACTTTGTATATTTAACAAAAATTTCTATTTAGCTATCTATCAGCCTGTGAGCAGTAACAACTTGACAACACTCCCGGAAAAGAATATAATTACACTAAGTTTAGCGCTAAACTAAAATGAGGAGGATAAAGAAATGGAAAAAATTACTAAAATTGTCGGGCTGATCTTTGATTTGGACGGTGTGATTGTTCACACGGATATGTATCATTACAAAGCATGGAAGAAGCTGGCTGACCGGCTTAATATATTTTTTGACGACCAAATCAATAACCGCTTGCGCGGAGTATCAAGGATGGAAAGCTTAGAGATTATTCTGGAAAACGCAAAGACGCTTAATCCCTCAGACTCTGAGAAAGAAGCATATGCGACAGAAAAAAATGAAACATACAAGGAACTTTTAAAGCAGATGACTCAGGCGGATTTATCAAAAGATGTAGCCAAAACTCTCTATGAGCTAAAGGAAAGAAATTATCGGCTGGCAATTGGTTCATCAAGCCGTAATGCAGGCTTAATTTTGGATAAAATTGGCTTATCTGATTTCTTCGATGCGGTTTCTGACGGAAATAATATAACTAATTCGAAACCGGATCCCGAAGTATTCTTGAAAGCGGCGGAGTATTTAGGTCTTAAAGCGGAAGAGTGTATCGTGATTGAAGATGCCGATGCCGGCGTCGAAGCGGCGCATCGGGCAGGCATGAAAGCGATTGCCATGGGTGATGCGGTACTGCATAATAACGGTGATTGGAATATCAAAAACTTTAATGAAATATTAGATATACTTAAACAGCTCTGACACTTTCCCGCTCAACTAACCGAACAGGCAAAATAATATTTTGGTGTTCAGGAGGTTCTTTCATCAATTGGGAAACCATCATTTCAGCGGCGATAACACCCTTATGTTCAGCATCTTGGTGAATGGTCGTGAGTTTAGGGTGGGTAATTTGGCATAGATAATTGTCGTCGAAACCAACCAGGGATTTATCCGCGGGAACCATAACCCCCTTTTCGCGAAGCCCAGTCAAAATACCGGCGGCTAAAATATCCGCAGAGGCAAAAATACCTGTCACTGCTTTTTGGGTGCTTAAAATTTTTCCGAGCTTAATTCCTTCGTCAATAGAGACATTGTCCGAGAGTTCCTGCTCATAAATAAGTGCGGGATCGAACGGCACGCCAAATTCCGCCAGCGCTTGCTTATATCCTTTTAATCGTTGGTCAACAACACCATTTCGGCGAATAATCGGTGATGCGAAAGCGACGGTACGATGCCCCTTCTCCAGAAGGTATTTCGTCGCCATATAACCGCCCTTTTGATCTTCAAGCCCGACATTATAAATCTCAGGAAGGTCGATATAACTATCAATTAAGACATATGGAATATCCATACCGTGAACGAAATCAAAAAACTCGTTTTGAAATAACCCTGTAAAAATCATTCCCGCTAAATTCCAATTCCGATGAACAGTCTCCAGCGCCCGGACATCCTCAACACTG
>Ga0209755_10009109_pt1 | contig 10516 bp, 10 predicted proteins | sample TergutCo191P1_FD_187301 | JGI IMG/M metagenome (GOLD analysis project Ga0209755, IMG submission 187301) | Cornitermes sp. P1 segment gut microbial communities from Petit-Saut dam, French Guiana - Co191P1 (SPAdes) (version 2) | ecosystem: Host-associated > Arthropoda: Insects > Digestive system...
TAGCCCTCTATTGACGTTTCCAGCAATATCCCCTCATTGAAGTTGTCAAAACTCATATGTTCCGAAAACATGTAGCCACTTACTATGCTCACAGCTACCTTTGCACCAAACTCTGTTTTTGCATTTGCCTTGCCCCTCGGTATCGGGCGTATATGCGGCTGGCTCAGACTTACTATCCGATTCTCTACGCAATGAGACCTTTCGGAATACATCTTCGCCTGTTGCTCGTACAGCTTCCGTGTCGTTTCCAGCAGCAACTTCTTCCTTTCATCCAGTTCACCTTCGGGCTGCGCTGCACGGCGGCACATTTCTTCATTGATTTCGCTTATCATCTTTGCAGACAGGCGTTTCCTGAACCAGACCATTAGTGATGGGTCAAACGGTGCTTCATTGCTCCACTTGTCCATACCTACAAAATGCTGCAAATATGGATTCTCGCTTATCATCTCCACTACATCCGCATCACTGCACTTCAGCTGTTGCTGTATCAGCAATGCTCCCAGTGCTTTGCGTATATCCTTTGCCTTTCGGCCGTTCTTGTGAAACATATGCGCATATTTCTCTTCTGCCTTTTCCCATGGCACGAGTTTGGCTTTCACCACCCACCGATTTTCAGGGTCAAGCGTAAATACATCCGATAAGGTATAGTCTATTATCCGCATTTATCCGCTCATCTTTTCGTACATTCTCACCACTCCAGACACAAGCTTTTTTGCCGTATTTTGTGTGTTCCCCTTGCATCCAGTATGCCACATCTTGTGCACTTTGTCCAGTGTTTTCAATGCTTTTTAAGCTTTTCAGCAGACCCAAATTAGTCGAATGAACTGTTTGTACTATATCTTTTACACTTGCATAAACTACTTGACTTCGCGGATTTGTTTTGTCCGTTTCTCCCATTCTTCATCGCTCTGCCTCAAGCCACGGAACCAAGCATTAACATACAACCATATCTCAGTTTCAAGTTCTTCCGGCGATGGCGTGTCTTCAGGGTCTTTACTTATACTTTGCATAAACTTGATGAGTTTGCGTCCTTCAATCGCATCAGTGTCATCTCTAATTTCATTCATACAGTTATCAAATGTTGCCATAAGACCATTTAGATACTTTCCCAGTGAAGATGTTAGCGGTATGCTATCCAAACAAGGCGTAATAAACTCTATGTCATCATTATCGAGTTTTTCGCACTGTTCATCCCACCAATTAATAAATTCAACTCTTGCGCTATCGGGATACTCCAAATAAAACGCGTATAAGACCGCGCTTAAACGTATATGAAACCATGTGCTGCTAATGTCACTCCGTGAGCGTAGGTTGTCATCACTATATCTCCTCATAAACTTAAAATAATCTATAACCCCGTAATTGCATATACGTGTCATCAAAATATCAGCGCGCGCATCGACACAGACGTCGCAGAGATAGTGAAAAAACGCCAAATGTTGTTGCAGAGCCTTTCGCTCATTCAGAAACGTTTCATCTTCATCATAAGCTGCCTTTTCTATTAACTCTCCATATTTAAACTTAAAGGTTTCAAGGGATATTCCGCGTTCGAATAAACAGTCTGGGGGAGTTCCTGGCACCTTATTATCTGTATCCTCACCTGCATGCTTGTATATAAGATGATGAAACATATGCGATATTTTATCACGCTCTCTTATAAGCATAATTTTCAATAAGTTGGAAAGCCCTTCATTTTCATGTCTGTTTAATAACATGAACTGAATGCAGTATCCAAAAACCGTTTCATATAGCACCTCAAAAAATACGCTGCCATTTTCGCCAGAACCTTTTAATGCTACGCTATGGGCTGTCTCATGAGAAAACACTTCTTTTATGGTTCGTAAGGATAGGCTTGACACGCTTGGCACATCAATGCCAAGTATACTTCCATCACCATCAACTCTTTCTTTTTTTGATGATTGGTTATTAAGCCATATAAACTCCCTTGTTCTGAAACCATTTTCAGCACCGACAGCAATAAAGACATGCTTAGGGACTTTTTGTGTATTTACATTTTCCTTGCGATAATTTAATACACTTGTGATGCTTTTTACAAACTGTTGAAATGCAAAAAACACCTTAAGAGTGGAATCAACTTCATCTTGGCTTTCATTGCCATCTTGAAGTAAGTTGCTATTTATCGGGTGGGCACTTGATAGAAACAAGGTACACTTTTGTATAAACCATTTAATATTATCGACCCAGTTTCCGTTTATTCCATTTTCGCTACTGCTGGTCTCATAATAGTTTTTTGCTTGTTCCATAGCATCAATTATCAGCATTGCCAGCTGTTGCCCTATATAATATTTCAAGTCATTATTAAGTAAATCAATTAATAACTGTACGCACCTATCAAATGGGTGCTTAAGTTCTGAAGGTATGCGTATATCATTTTTTTTGATACTATTGCGCACTTCATATAACATATCTACCATTGGATAGACATGCATTTCTTTCCATTTTTCGCGCTTTCTGTCTATATCTTCACCAAACAGTTGAAAAGGTCGGTTATTTTCTTCCAATCCCAAAGGTTGAGGCTTTAACTCATAATTAACTAAGCTATATACAGACCGAAAAAAACTGTGATATTTATCGTCATTTATATTCAGAATATCGATTTTAAACAGATTTAATACATCTTTTGCAGTGAGATTCTTTATGTGTGCCTCAAGTGAATATTCCCCGATTATTTTTGAATATATTTGATTATCGGACTTGCACCCAAGTTCTTTTTCAATCTTCCAACTGAGATAATTCACAAGCTTGTCGTCGTTATAAGGGTTAAACGCAGCAAAATGCAAATAAACATTTAATAAGTTATTGCCACAGTCCAAATCGATGCTCCTCTCCTCGCACTTCAGACCGTAAGCGACAAATGATGAGCTATATTCTATAAAGGGCTCACCATCTCGCTCACCGACTTTAGGGTCTGGCTTCACTTCGCGGAGCATATCTGGTAGTTTTATTAACTCTGAAAGATTATCAGATATAGCTAAAACCGTGATGTCGAAACTTCCGAGATTGCCGAGAATTTGGTAACGAATTCCGCCTTCTGGACTGCATTCACCAAAGTAATTATCCATAGACATAGCTATTTGACCACTTGTCCATAATAGCTCTTCTTTGCCGTTTGCTGCATAATGTGTTCTATCTGGATAATATTTACGCATAACACAGGAAATCACAGTAATAAATTGCGCACAGTTGCCATTTTCAACATCGCTAACTAATGCTTTATCACTTCCGCCGAAATCAGGAAGTGTGAATAAAGTCATTGAATGGATTCTGTAGTTCGGATCCTCACGGGTGTCACATTTTATCATTTCATCCGAATATATGTTGGAAACCGATGAAAGCTCCTCCAGGCAAAGGTGATCGTAATATCCTAGCACAGAATACCTTTTATCTAAGCAACCTCTACCGGAAACTTTAGCTAAGCCTTTCGTCCCCGTCTTTTTAAAAAGCATCAGATTATATAATTTCATGTGGGTCACACAACATCCGATGATTCTTTACTATTCTCATCCGATGATTCTTTATTATTTTGCATAATAATCTTAAGCGCATCATAGTTAGCTACACACGCTGCCGTATCGGCGTTTTCAGGTAAAAATCCCGCAGAATCATTTATTTTTTGCGCATGAATTGTATCGCCTCCTACCGATTGACTGCCACTCGTGGGTGGTCTGGTTATACTTTCACCGTTTGAGAGAATACGATACACTTGCCTTACAACAAAGACGAGCACAAAAGGCAAAATAATTGCAATAATGCTGAGTGTCGTCAAATTTTGCGATATAAAATCATTAAACCAAGTTACACTATAGTTCAAAGACACACTTAACATTACTTCATAAATTCCATTCATCGCTATTCTCGCTCCTTAATAATAAAATCGTCCATCATACAGTCCAAACAAAGGCGTAATAAAAGAAATTAATAACCAAAACCCAACGATAATGCCTTTCGCCAATAGATGGTGTGCAGGATTAGCTCCGACTGCACTATAGTGGGAAGCTATTAAACTCAACATTAATACTGATAACGGTAACACAATAAATACCAGTAGAATTAACATGCCAAATATCCAGAGCGGTGTTATTGCTCGCAACCTTCTCATAATCATGGTTTCGACAGCTTCACCGTTTAGCTTTCTGTATCTGATGGATTGTGACCTGTGTCTCAACGGTGCAACAGCCAAGCTTAGTGCAAACATAATTCCCATCGTAATCGTAAAGATAAATAATACATTTCCCATGGTCGCATCTCCACTCTCGGCTGCTAACCCATAACCAGTCAAAATCCATCTTGAAGAAGACATCCATATCCCCACAAACAACATGCAGAATGAATCAAGTGAGGTAAAGTACTCCGGCTTTACCGATACAAGCGGTTTCATAGTTTTTTCCATCTTTTTGATTCCCTACCTTGTTTGATTTTCATCGCTTGTGTCCTCAAGTTCCGCTTTATGTTACCTCATATGCAGAAATAAATATCTGTAACTTATTGTAACACATCTCATTAGCATTTTGCAACATACATTATTGGTATATCGCAATATTTTTTGTATATTGTGTCTAGGTAAAGAATATACTTTGAATAATTTCATTCAACAAGAAACAAGGCACAAATACATTCTATGTCTTTCTGATGGGATGAATGTCCTAATCAGGGCTTGCTGAACGTACCAACAATGTAATACAAGAGAAAATTATCAGCGTTTCAAATAGAAGTCCATTCCTAGACTGCCGAGGGATTATTTTCGACGCACTTTACAATCTTTTTTGTAAGATTTTAATTATATCTAGCAATAATAACTTGCAGATATTGCATAATACTCAACGACAATTACTGGTGCCTTCAATGCTTTCACGCTACTTTTCTCACACTAGGCAGTAAATCCTAGCTTCTATAATATTTATCGGCTGTAATAACTGTTTTCTTAGACTTTTTTACGGCAACCATAGTTTGCGCTTGTCATCAGCACTTATTTATCTAAAATTGGCGACACTATATCACAATATGGGCATAATTGCAATATCCATTAAAAATATTTTTTAACAATAACTTGACACCTATATATACCAAGTCCACCAACACTCAAATCTACATGTGTTGAGGGGGGTATGCCAATGCAACGATGGCTATTATATATGGATTGCTGTTGCTTCAACCGTCCATATGATGATTTATCAGAGGCTGAAGTTCGCTTGGAAAGCGAAAGTTAGTGTTTTGACTAAAAATCCGGTAGCATGGTTACTGGAGGTGTTATATAATAATCAGTAATATTAGTACGATACGACAAACTGGGTTAAGTGCGTTAGTCAGAGAGCTTGGTGCAACAGGGACGATATTATTTATTCGCCAATTTGAAGATGGCTATGGCAATTATACGGAAGAACGGAGCGAGACGCTTAAAGACATTGCTTTAGATGATATAGTTTCAAGTATTCGAGAGCGGAAAAAATCAGAAACTATAGATTAGTCGATTTATTTTCTTGAGCGGTGAAAGGATTTTGGAGGCATAGCAATGCTAATTCGATGGGCAACCGAGAAAGATCTTCCAGCTTGGTATAAACTGGCAACGGAAGTTTCTGATATTTTTCAGTACCCTAAGGATTAGATGTTCGCATCCCCATCATCTTCGACAACCCATATACCATTTATCTTGGCACCCTCGCGCCGCAACAGACCCTTTTTTTTGCAAAGAAGCAAACGCTTTTTGGACTGCCCGCAAAGATAATCCGGTAACATTGCACATTTCTTTTTGCGTAATCTTCGGGTTTTCACGCAGATGATTTAGAATCAAAACATCAATTAAAACATCGCTTTCTGCTTTTGATGTTTTGAGTGATGTTTTATTTTTCGGGTCTGGTTCGAGGTTGTCCTGTGTGATAATTTCTCCATGTATAGCACGGTTGGCGTTCTCAGTGTACATTTTATCTTTTTCGATTATAAATTTAGCGATGTAGGTACTTGTAAACTCGCGGTGGATGAGCAGGTATGACAAGCAATCGTGACAAAAGGAGCTAGTACGCTTGAAGCAGAGTTTGCCGGAATGACTTATTTCCATATGCTTCTAAGAATCCGTGAGAGCATCACTTTAGGACTGAAGGAAGCAGAGATTAATTTTCATAAAAGACAAGGTCGGGTATTTCAGGCAATTTTTGGAAATAATGCAAACTGTTTCACCGCTAAGTAGTATACCAAAGAGCACGAGGTAGATTAAACTATGAAAATACTTAAAAAGACAGCAATGATAATTAGTGCAGGCTTAATAACCGTGATGGTTTTATCCGCCTGTGTAAGATTTCCTGACGACCATTATAGCGGGGACTATCCTGAACTATTCACCGTTGCGGTATACTCGCTACTTGGAATCCAAGGCTATTCTATAAGCGATATAATTTTACAACCATTATCAGAAGTAATGATTTTTCCTACTGACCAAGACTCATATGGAAGAATACTTTTTATTTATATTGAAGATTCCGGCATAAGTACGCCAAGTCTTATCATTAGTCAATATAGTAGCGAAACTCATGTATATTTTTATCCGCATTTTAACTTCATATCTGCGCCAAGCGATGAGTTAATTTTTGAACATGAATATGGACGGTTAATAAATATTGTTTTTCCTGAGAAATTAGTTGACGAGCTAAAAAAGAAGAATGATTGGGGTCAGCCACTTAATCTTAACATAGCAGCCCGTGCTGAAATTGTACGAACCAAATCGGCCGGACCGCTGAGTAGAAATGCATTACGTGAAGCTCATGGCATATCTTTGGGTGAAAATTCAATTGGAAGGCTTCATTACAGATACTTTGATACAGATACTTACGGACGTTCTATTTATGTTTTTTCAAGAAATGTTAACCGCAGAGACATCGTAGGCAACCATTTTGCAGTAGTGCTGTTTCACCCTGACGGCACATTTGACGAGGATTTAGGTGTTATGGAACTCACAGAATGGTTTAACTATCAGGAAATGCTAAAAGAGTTTATGGAGTTAAACGGATGGAATCAGCCCTTACCTCATCGTCCCTAAGACGAAAGACCGGTTTGGATGGTTGAAGTGACAGCAAGCAACCTACATAATCCATTCGGATTCACAGGCTACCGGCACGACAACATAGGAGAGCAAGATGCAAAAGGTGCTAAACAAAAGATTTGCAGAGCGAGGATTTGAGTTTGTGGGCAGTGTAAACCTCAATAATACAGTTTGCTATAGTTATACGGATGACTCCAATTCGCCTTGCAACATAGGCAAGCTTACCTTGACGGTGTCCCAAACTGTTGGCATATCAACTACTTCATAATTGTGGGCTGCTACATTTCGGGTTGCCTGTATAGCTTTCCATGGAATACTATTGTTTCGGCTTGTAAAATCTTCGGTGTATGCTTTTGATAATTCCCCAATGTTGATAAGTGACATAGTTACCGCTCTTTGGGTCTTATCATCTGCAAGAAAATCCGACTCACTCATATCTGCAATAAAGCGGTTTATCATATCAATTTCACGAATAATTTTCTTTGTAATAGTGTCATTTCTTCTACTCGGTTCAACCATATAGTTGCACCACCTTTTGTATGACTAAATCTTCCGATGCATCTTTTGACAGTGGTAACTTAACTATATCGACTTTGGCATTGAGATGTTCTGACAAAGCCTGTTGAAATCCGCAGAAATCCCATAAAGTTATGGGTCTTTCTCCAAATTCTACAAGCATATCAATATCGCTTTTTTCGGTTGCAATCCCATCAGCGTATGACCCAAATAACTGAACTTGCTTCACCTTATAATCAGGCGCAACAAACTCAACTGCTTTCTTTATCTCTTCTATTGTATAAGTCGAGTTCGCAGCCATTTCAAAAGTACCTCTTTTCTCATTCTCCTATTGCTTTAATTATAACAGAACCAGTGCTTTTGTCAAGAAATGCTAAGCAGTTCTGTTGTTTTATGAAATATCTTGAATGTCGAGACTTTGTGTTGTTATTCGGTGTGAGTCTGGGTATAATGATGGTGTAAGAAGTGAATGCTTTGTTCATCTGTCTGCATATGACGTTTGATACAAGTTGGGGATCAATCACAAATCTTAGGGTTGACCACGATAGATTTGTTTTAATAGTTACGGTGTAATGTTCAATTTTACATTGCTAAATGCACAACGAGTAGGAGCGTGGGCACAAATGACAGAATATCCAACAGAAACAAATATAGTTATACCGGACCTTATTATGTCTACAACTATTATATCTGCACTCATTATATTCGCTATAGTTTTTTGCGGAAAGTTTTTTCGCTCATTGATTATAGGTAATGCATTGTATGGTATGGACACGGAGAGCAACAAAAAACTTATGGAGTCACAGACGTTGCCGGATAGGCTGTTTATGACATATATTTGGAAGTTTTCGCTAGAGGGAAAGCGGAAAATGGGATTTGCGATATGGTTTCTGGTTTGGCATTGTATTCATATAATCTCATCGCTAACAGTTCTTATTTGGGGATGGTATGAGGTATATCTTTTTGTATCCTCAGGGCGAGAAATAATCTTTGCATTTTATGTTTTTGGAATGAGGATTACACACGGCAATGTTGTAAATACGTTACTTGCTTTGATTATGCTTTCACTTCCTGTAAGCATATTGTTAGCCGTACCGATTACAGCGATTTTAAGGAAAAGTGGTAAGGGTGACAGTTCATCTGTCTGAGTCGTTCTCAACGAAAGGATTAGATAATGACAGATATAATCTTACTTACTCCTGTTACAATATATTTATTGGTTAAGGACATGGTATCCAGCCATGTCATTTTCCATCCTGTTGCCAAAGCTGTTAGAATGTGAGAGCAGTGGTCTGACGGTTTTCTCCAAGGACTTTACGTCCGTAAAAAAGTCAGTTAGCCATCCTCTCATTCGCAGCGTTCGATTTATGCAGGTAGAACCACTTGAAGCGTTCGAGTCACCAAACAGATAGAATCGGCAATGGGTAAAGGTTGGTGTGCCATCTGTACCAAATCAATCATATGGAGGTAATTTATGAACTCAGTTGGAATTGACGTGTCCAAAGATAAGAGCATGATAGCTGTTCTTCGACCATTTGGAGAAGTGGTGTCTACGCCTTTCGAGATTCGTCACACCGCTAGCGAACTCAGGGATTTGGCAAGTTCCCTTAAAAGCCTAGACGGTGAAACCCGTGTTATCATGGAGCATACAGGCAGATATTATGAGCCTGTTGCCCAGACACTGTGCAGTGCCGGCATTTTTATCAGTGCTGTAAATCCTTTGCTTATCAAGTCATACGGTAACAACTCCATTCGTAAAATTAAGACAGATAAAGCTGATGCATTGAAAATCGCTAGATATGGGCTTGACAATTGGTCAGAGTTGCGAGAACATACCGTTATGGAAAAACATCGTGAACAACTTAAAATTCTCAACAGGCAATTTAACTTATATACTAAGAACAAAACTGCGCTTAAAAACAATCTCATTGCCCTGTTAGACCAGACCTACCCCGGACTCAAAAAGTTCTTTGACAGTCCTGTCCGTGATGATGGGAGTCAAAAGTGGGTTGATTTTGCTGCGGACTTTTGGCATGTTGATTGCGTTAGGAATTTAACTGAAAAGGCTTTTACGAAGCTTTATCAAAAGTGGTGTAAACGTCATGCCTACAACTTCAGTACAACCAAAGCCACTACGGTGTATGAAAATTCTAAAGAGCTTGTGCCTACTCTGCCCAAAAACGATTACACAAAAATCCTTGTCTGTGAAGCAGTTAATCAGCTTAATGCGATTTCAAGAACCGTTGAGACCTTGCGAGCAGAGATGAACCGCATGGCTCAGCAACTGCCGGAATATCCAATCGTTATGGGTCTATTTGGTGTGGGGGAATCATTGGGTCCGCAACTTATGGCTGAGATTGGGGATGTTCTTCGTTTCGCTCATAGAGGTGCTTTAACCGCTTTTGCCGGAGTTGACCCCTCTCCAAACCAGTCAGGGGACTACGAGCGGAAAAGCAATCCTTCCTCAAAAAGAGGTTCTCCTTATCTACGCAGGTCGCTTTTTCTTGTTATGACCGTACTCATTCAAAATGCTCCGGATGGCGACCCTGTGTATCGGTTCCTTGATAAAAAGCGCTCCGAGGGCAAGCCTTATTATGTCTACATGACTGCGGGTGCTAACAAGTTCTTACGCATCTACTATGGTAGGGTTAAGGAGTATCTTAATTCTCGCAATGACACTGCCGGGGCATAACCCTATTTCCACAGCTTCAAGCCAGTGTTGAAATTTTCTTGGACAGTAGTGGCTTATTTTTGATGCTCTTTTTTGCTTAGATAAATTTTTTGAAATATTTTCATTTTCCTATTGACTTTTTATTTGCAGGCTTTTATTATTGGAATTATATTCGGTTTGTTTTTCTGGTTATATTCGTGGCTTTTTATGATGTTCATTAAAGGTAATGCGTTTAATGGCATAGACTCTGATAGTGTAAAGCAGTTTATTAAGGCACA
>Ga0209755_10009110_pt1 | contig 10515 bp, 9 predicted proteins | sample TergutCo191P1_FD_187301 | JGI IMG/M metagenome (GOLD analysis project Ga0209755, IMG submission 187301) | Cornitermes sp. P1 segment gut microbial communities from Petit-Saut dam, French Guiana - Co191P1 (SPAdes) (version 2) | ecosystem: Host-associated > Arthropoda: Insects > Digestive system >...
GCTGCCGTTTTGGCTCGAAAATGGGTTTAAAAACTCTGTAACTGCCCTTGGATCGCGCGGATACCAACCCGCGGGCAGCGAATAATCTCTTATTTGCATATAAATTCGTACCGATAATTATATCATGGAAAAGAAAAACGGTGATAGTTCCGCGGGCGGCTCTGTCATTGCCGCTCTCTGTATAATTATTTACCTTTTTGCGCTGGTTCAAGGGGCAGTTCGCGTCTATTTGAGCATCGATAAACATAGGGCAACTGCCGAACAGGAATTTAGTCAAATCGCAGACCTTGCCCTTACCTCCGCTCAGCACAATTTTATGAGCGATCGTTATGTGCAAATAATGAACAACGCTCTTGGAACCGCAAAAAGCCTGGAAGCGCTGATTATTACCGGCCCCGAAGGCGGATACGCATTCGAAAAGAAATCCGGGCATGCTATCAATTGGGTAAATAATGCTCCCCGCTTTATAAATAAAGTTACATTCTCTAACCAGAATCTCTACAGACCCTTAGCCTTCCCCGATATACGCAACGCGAATATAAAAGCGGTAGCAAGCGCGATTAATTTTGTAGAATTCATAAGTATCTTAAGACAAACGTTGTTATTAATTTTAGTAGGACTTGCAATCTCTTTCTTTACTTTGATAGTTCAGCTTCTTACAGGAAAACATGAAAAACCAAAAGGTGAAATGCTTTATGTCGCAACGCCGGAAAAGAAAAATACAGGCAGCAGAGAAAATTATCCGCAAATGAATTCCGCGAATGTTTCAGGCGCAGAACCTAAGGGATTATATTCATCGCGCAGTAACATTGGCTGGGAAGAATACACAGAAGATCGTCTAAATTCAGAACTGCACCGCTGCGCTTCAACAGAAAAAGATTTAGCATTAATTTCTATGGAATTTTCGGTTATATCAAATGATCTTATGTTTATGCAAGCAGCGGAAGAAGCGGTTAATTTCTTTACATCAAGAGATTTACTTTTTGAAGCCGGGGATCAGGGCATAACTGTAATTCTTCCCGCGGCGGGTCTTGATATTGCAATTGGAAAAGCTGAAAAATTCTACCAGAGAATAGCAGAAAAATTTCCCAGTAGTTTAGGAGCGGAGCAAAGCCTTAACATTGGTTTATCTTCACGTTCGGGAAGACTCTTAAACGCGGATAGATTAATGCTCGAAGCAAACCAAGCCTTAAAAAAAGCAAAGAGCGATTCCAGAACTTCGATTATAGCGTTTAAAAGCGATCCGGATAAATACCGGGATTTTATAAGCAAACAAGGTTAGTTTAAAAGATAATATCTAATAAGAAAAGAAATAACCACAGAGTACACGGAGTTTCACGGAGGAAAGGAAATCTTTGAACCAAAAACTCCGTGTTACTCCGTGCTCTCCGTGGTTTGAATTCTTCTCGGACTGTTGTTTTTTATTGCGATTCAAAACCGGAAGCGTCCCTATAAATTCTTCCCGCAGACCACGGCGGAATCGAATATACAAAATCACTGTCTGCCGCGGTTGTGCTTACATACGCGTGAATACGCCCCGATTCATCGGCTTGGCTTAAACGAATTGTAACAACGCGTGCGTTTCCAAATTCAATTACGATTCTGTCGTTCGCGAACATTGGATCGTCACGTAACGAGGCATCAGCAAAATTATCGCCTTCTAAATTTAATATTGAGCGTAAATAATTTTCTATATTGCTTACCGACGGATTTGCGACATCCATTCCCGCAATTTCCCAGCTTCTGTTCTTACGCGAAAAGATTTGAGTTTGATTTCCAAAATAAACAGAAACTCTCTGCACGTTTTCTAAACTTTCACTTTCAGAAATGAGACGCAGGTTATACCATGCGCTTGGAGAACCTGTTAAATATGTTTTAATGGTATTTGCGCCCGAACGTACGTCATTCTGCCCCGTTTTGCGGTAATATGTTTCGTTTTTAAAAATATCATCACTACCCAGGAGTAATTCCATAATAAGCGAGAAATCACCGTGAAACGCCGCCTTAGGAGCGCCGTCGCCTACGCCAAAACGATCAAAAGAAGAAACGCTGGATGTGCGTACCGGAAATTCAGCGCGTTTTGTAAGAGCGCTTAATAAATCGTCAATTCGTATTTGACGCGCGGGATATTCATTGCCATCATGCAGAACAAACCAGCGATTATTTCTCTTTGTAAGTTCATAATCCTGCCCGTTCTCATCCGCGCTTCCCGCGCTAACGGCAATCCTGCTGATTTTTGGCGCGGCTTTTGAATCAAGCCATGTATAAAACGAAGAGCCTGAACCAATAATATTGGAAGTAAAAATAATATTAGCTATATAGATAAGCGCCAGCGCTCCTATCAGCGATAATAAAAAAATAAATCTGTTTTTATACGTCATTGGAGTTCTCCTCTGTTTTAAGAGAGCGTTTTTTTCTGCGATACGCGATATATAATCCTGCCGCAAGCACAAATAAAGGAACAATAACTACATTAAATATTTTTACAAACCTCATGGCTGCCGCGCGGCTCGCAGGATCCGCGATTTTATCAAAACGTCCCGCCTGAGGCTGTCTGCTTCGTATGCCGATTATATCATCGTCATTAGAAAGCCAGTCTGCCGCGCGTAAAAGGAAATCAAGGTTGTGGGCGGCTTGTGTCGCTCCAATCATGTTTGTCGCAAAGTCCGTTTCGCCTATTACAATTATTCTTGAAGGACGCGCATACTCAGGCATATCCGGCAATTCTTCTGCAGAACCTTCGCGCACAGGTTTTGGCGCGCCTGCAAAGAAACTTGTAAAAGTGCCGCTTAGCGAGGCGCATAAAATTTTCTCACCTCTTGTTTCCGCAGCTTCCATTTCCAGCATATACGGCACTTCCGGGTTTGTATAAAATGCTTCTCTCATGAGCCATCCTTCTTTGGATGTTTTAAAAAGAGGAACCGCATCTATAGAAGGAGACGCGGCTAATTCAAGCGGGCTTGCCCAATAAATATCAAGCCCTGAAAAACTTGAGCTTACAGGATGCTGAGTATTTCCGTTCTCGCCCTGAACGCCAATCCATAGCGGATAACGCACAATTCTGTACTGCATTGCGCCTGATTGCATTCTTGATTGATACTGTAAACGCAGCGCGTTCCTGTCAAGGACAAGCTCTGGTCTTATTATTATTCCGTATGAAGCAATCATGCTAAGAAGCCCAAGATCACGCTGAAGCCGTGGTTCTAAAGAACCCTGCATGGTATCAACAAAAACGCCCTTCGCGGCAAAAAGAACCTTACCGCCAAGCTGTATGTATCTGTCTATTCGGTAAAGCGCCCAATCGTCTAATTCTTCAACGCCTCCTAACACAAAAAGCGCAGGCGTATTGTCAGGAATTTCATCTCCGCTCATAATAAGGCGCACTCTGTAACCTGCCTGTGAAAGAGATGCGTTTAAGTAACCAAAATCATTATTCCATTGCCTGAAACTGTCTCCTACAATAACACCTACCCATCGTTCTGTTTCATTCACCATAGAACGAATCCTTGATGTTAGATCATATTCAAGTGTCTCTGTAGAAATTACCCATGGAAGTATATCCATTTTATCCAGGTACTCAATTACAATACCTGAATAAACTGTTATTAAACCTGTTTCATCCTGTTCTGTTATCGGAACCTGACGCGGCTGTAAACCAAGCGCTTCAACAGATTGCAGCCCCGCATTTACAGGGTCTCGCACAGTCAGGCGAATCCTTCCTCTTGAATACGCGGTAAATTCCCTGAGTGTGTCTTCGATTTCTCCGGGAGCAGGAAGAACGGTGCGCAGTTTATTGGAAAGATAGTAAGTAATATTTACAGGATCCGGCAGCTCCTTATGTAAGTTACGTGAAACTTTTGAAATTGTATACGCTTTGTTTTTTGTCAGATCTAAACGCAGCCATACCCGGTTTGTTACCATTAAAGCAAGCAAAAATGCCACTATAGATAATATCGTAATAATTGTTGTTTCTTTTTTTGTCACAATTTCCCCCTATTTCCATTTCCTAAAGAGGATAACTCTTGTATTAATAAACAAGAAAAGCGCGGTGCTTAAAACAAAGAACATTAAATCCCTTGTGTCGATTAATCCCTTGGAAAAACTTTCAAAATGAAAGCTGAGAGAAATAAAATTGATGCTTCTTGCAAGCCAATGCGGAAGGTTAGTTGACATTGTTATCTGATTAATAAGCATAACCGCCATTAAAACAACAGCGCTTCCAAGAAAGGCTCCCGCCTGATTTTTAGAAAGGCAGGACAGTAAAAGCCCCAAAGAAATTGCGCTTGCTCCCAGTAAAAAAGCTCCAAAGTATTCGCAGAAAATAGTGCCTGCGTCAAAACTCCCAAGAATGCCAAGCGTTAAAGGAAGCGGCACTGTTAAAAGCAGCATCGCCGTTAATATGCCTAGAGCGGCGAAAAATTTTCCAAGTACCAAATCCCATTCTGTAAAGGGCATGGTAAGTAAAAGTTCCACCGTTCCTGTTTTTCTTTCTTCCGCCCAGCTCTTCATTGTAATAACAGGGATTACCAGAATAAAAACAATCGGGAAGATCGCGAAGTATGAGCGAAGGCTTGCCTGATCCTGGGTAAAAAACTGCTGAAAGTAAAATAAAAAGATTGAACAAAAAAGAAGGAAGAAAATAACAGCGCCGTAAAAAGCGGGCGCGTTTAAATACTGTATAAATTCTTTTCGCGCAAGAGTTAAGGCGCGGTATGGTATGTATTTATTCATTATTCAGCTCCTGTAAGTCTTACAAAGATATCTTCTATGCTGATTTTTTTGCGGTTCATTTCGAGTATCTTAAAGCCGTTTGAAACAGCCCAGTCAAAAATACGCTCTCCTGAGTTCATGCCCGCATCCTGAGAAGGCACAAAAAAGGCGGCGCTTACAAAGCCGTCTTCTGTTGTATCGACCAACATATTGGACGCTCCGTCAAGATGAGCCAATTTGTCTTTAACAGTCTGCGCGTCAGCATTTTTTAAAACAAGCTCCCATGTGTCGCCGCCCTTCATTGAACCCGCAATTTCTTCCGGGCTCCCTTGAGCTGCAATGCGCCCGTCATTGATAATCAACACCTGAGTGCAGATTGCTTCTACTTCCTGTAAAATATGCGTGGAAAGAATGACGGTTTTCCTTTTACCAAGTTCTTTTATAAGCGAACGTATTTCTATAATTTGGTTTGGGTCGAGCCCTGTTGTAGGTTCGTCTAAAATTAAAATTGGCGGGTCATGAAGTATTGCCTGTGCCAACCCTGCGCGCTGACGATATCCCTTGGAAAGCGTTTCTATCCTGCGTCCCCTGTACGATAATAAACCGCAGGCTTCAAGGCTTGCGTTAATCGCGGCGGCTCTTTCCTCTTTTGGAATATCACGCGCTTGTGCAGAAAAGGAAAGGTATTCATCTACTGTCATGTCGCCGTAAAGCGGCACATTTTCAGGCAGATAGCCTATCCGTTTTTTAATTTCCAGTGGATTTTCGTCCACAGGAATACCGTCTACATAAGCCTTTCCGCTTGACGGAAAATGGAAACCGGTAAGTATCTTCATTACTGTAGTTTTCCCGGCGCCGTTAGGACCTAAAAAACCTAATACCGCTTTGTCACCGACAGAAAATGAAACATCCGAAACAGCCTGCACATTTCCGTATTGCTTGGAAAGGTTTTTTACTTCAATTTTAACCTGAGTGTTCATATTGGTATTTTAACAATTTCAATCTTCATATTCAATCGGGAAAACCATGCGGTCGCGGCTCAAAACTGTTTCGGGAAAAATTGCCTGAGCTTCGCCGAGTATCTGTTTAAGCTCATATTCTGTATATCTTGGGCTGTAATGAATGAGCGCGAGTTTTTTAACCCCCTGCGAAGAAGCGGCAAGCCCTGCAGCCTCCGCCGCTGTCATGTGCTTTTTAGCATGAGCGTCTTCTGCCAGAGCCTTTTCAAACATTCCCTCGCAGATAAAAAGATCGGAACCCATAACATGAGTGGAAATTTCAGGCAGCGCAAGAGAATCTGTTACAAAAGAAAATTTCCTTCCCTGCCGCGGAGAGCCCATTACATCATCAGGTTTTATTGTTCTGCCATCCTCGGTTTGAATGCTCTCGCCCTTCTGCAATTTGCCCCACAATTTTCCCATTGGAATATTAAGCATTTCCGCTTTCTGCGGATGAAACTCTCCTGCGCGCATATCTTCTTCCAGCGTGTAACCATAACAGGGCTTTGTATGCGAAAGCGGAAAGCAGCGCACATGGAATCCGTCACCCTTGTAAACAATCCCGGGCGAAGAAATTTCCTGCACAATAATTTCATAATTGATATACATATCCAAAACGCGGCGGCTCGATTCTATATATTCCGCAATCTTGGGCGGACCAATTATGTATAAAGGATCGTCCCTGTCAACCTGCGACGACAGCATTAAAAGCCCCGGTATTCCCGTAACGTGGTCTGCGTGAGTGTGGCTTATAAAAATTACGGATATTTTTTTCCATCTAAGATTAAGACGGCGCAAGGAAACTTGAGTTCCCTCTCCGCAGTCAAATAAAAACAGCTCGCCTTCTCTGCGTAAAAGAACCGATGTTAAATGCCTGTTAGGCAGCGGCATCATTCCGCCGCAGCCCAAAATAAAAGCTTCCAGATTCATATTGGGAAAAATGCCTCTTGTCTATCTCAATCGCTTTTTGGACTAATTTTATATTGTTTAATCTCATCGCCTGCGACAATCGCGCAATTGCGTCCGCTGCTCTTGGCTGTATAAAGCGCTTTATCTGCCAGGTCATAAAGACTCTGCGTATCGTAAGGTGTTCCGCAGCGCACGATATAAACGCCGATACTCATCGTTACATATTCATTTACTTTAGATTTCTCATGCGCGATTTCTAATTTCCTGATTGTATCAGTCCAATGACCGATTATTTCATCAGCATGCGCAGGATCTTTTTCGAACCAGAGCAGCGCAAATTCTTCGCCGCCGACCCTTGCCGCGTAAACGCCAAGCGCGCTCAATGAATTTAAAGCGCCGCCGATTTTTTTTAAGCATTCATCGCCGCCCGGATGCCCGTAGTGGTCGTTATAGAATTTAAAGAAGTCGATGTCGGCAAGCGCAATGCACAGCCATTCATCCGATGTTCTGTAATTTGATAAAAATCTTTGGAAGGTCTGATTAAAGTCGCGGCGGTTTCTAAGCTGCGTTAATTCGTCGGTAATACTCTGGTCGACATATTGGTTGCGCTCGTCTTCAAGTTTAGTCGTGCTTAATTCCATCCCCATTCTGAGCTTTGTAATATGCCAGCTGAAATAAACGCTTAAGGAACCTGCGATAAATGTATTTACAATATCGTAAGTCCAAAGCACTCTCTCCTTAACAAAAACAGATGAACACATAAAAACAATCATTCCGCCTAATGTAAGCCCTAAATTAAATTGAGGAGGATTGATAAAAAGCAGCAGAGAACAAACTAAAAAACAGCCAAAAAGAGAGGCGATGGCCTCCGGGTTTGACCACACTCCGATATATGTGCCTAAAAAAATCACATTAGCGTAAAACAAGGTTAATAAAAAATAAATTGCCCGTTTTTTTACATTTATTAACTGCATCAAATAATTTGCAATTAATGAAATAATCCCGGCAATGATTGCAACGCCTAAAAAAACTCCGGCTTTATAAAAATCCCTGTCCTCAAACACAATGGGGAAAAACGCAAAACAAACCGCGAAAATCGCGACAATAGCATTACCATGCCGCAGGTTTAACAAGTTGTTATTGAATACATTGTTCATACATTCCTGATACTGCTCACGACCGTACGAATAAAAACGCCAGGAGTATAAAAATTTTCGCATATATGCCTCTTTAATTGAGTATATTACATATATATGCTAATTGGAAGCGAAAAATTCATGTTTTTATTAAAAAATTCAGTTTTTTGAATTGGGTTTAGAACTGCGTTCTGCTGCGCTCGGCAAAACCTGTCAAATTTTGAAATTCCAGAATTGAACCATCATCCAACTGCACTTTGCCGGAAAAAAAGCCGCAAACCTGCCGCCTTGTGGAGTTATGAAAGAACAGCCTGCTTTTATCGATTCTCTCCTGGTGAGGCTGGAACGACATTTCCAGTTTGTTATCGTTACTTGTAAAGCGCCATGGGGTATGTATATTAGACAAGGGGATGTGAAAGGTAACTTGATCGAGCTTGTGAAGCACCCCGTCAACAAAAAAGCCGTTTTCTGTCCCCATGGAGAAATCCGCCCAGCTGTAACCGACGCATAAACCAAGCAATTTTCCTTCGGTCATTCCGCTTGCCACAGCCCAATAACGAATATCGGCCTTTGGACGAAGACAGCGCGACCAGTCAAATATACCCCACGCGCTTCCTTTGTTAAAAATGATCTCGGTGCTTCCGAACTGCATCATTCCTTCGGTATAATACCAAGGCGAACATCGAATATACCTAAAAGCCTTATTTGCCGTTCTCCACGGTTGATTTGTTACCAAAGACTGCTGCTCTTCCAGAGGCGTTAAAATTATAGCGCCGCGCAGGCTGCGGTTATGACCAAAGAGCGGAATATCCGCCTTAATGATTCTAACTCCCTTATCCATGCTGATAAATTCCAGACGCGTCTTCTTTCTGCGCCAGCGCACAGAGCCGCTTTCACTGTCTACCGGCATTTGGTAAGAGCCAAAGGGCATTATAGTTTTGAATGTTTGAGTGGAGCGTTTTTTATCTCTCATCGAAATTACTGAAATATTCATATGACCAAGCCAGCCGTCGTCTTTAATCTCAAAAATGAACATATGGGTAGGGCTGTGAATTATGTATCGATCCGATTCTGTCAGCATCTGTTTTGATGAATAGAACGAACTTTGATCATAAAAAAATAGCGGATATCTTGCCCAGCCAAAATTATTCGGATACCCCTTGTCGTCCAGAACAGACTTGGGACTTATTATTTCACTTTGAGTCATGACGTACCTGTTTACAGGAATTGGCTTGCATGGTATCTATTAACATAACATGAAATATACTGGAATGAAAGCATTGGTGATGGGGCTTGGCTTGCATGGCGGAGGTCTTGAATCAGCCCGTTTTCTGCTTAAAAGAGGCGCTATCGTAACAGTAACCGACTTAAGAGATGAAAAAACTCTTGCGCCCTCTATAGAGCAGCTGGATAAGATTTGTTCTGAATTAGGCAGCGATCCTGTGCGCTACATTCTTGGTAAACACGAAATAGAAGATTTTAAAAATGCGGATATATTGATAAAAAATCCCGGCGTACGTCCCGATTCCCCATTTTTACAGGCGTCAAAAAAAATAGAAACAGATCTTTCGCTTTTTTTATCTGAATCTAAAGCGAGGCTCTTTGCGGTAAGCGGAACCAAGGGAAAAAGCGGCACTGCGTCTGCTCTCCACTGGATTTTACAAAGCAAAAGAAAATCGGGCAAGGCATACCTTGGCGGAAACATTACTGTCTCTCCCCTGACATTTTTAGACGAGCTTTGCGAAGACGACGATGTAGTGCTGGAACTTTCCAGTTTCCAGTTAGGTGACATAAAAACTATCGGCTGCGGCGAGCTTTTAAAGCCAAAAGCCGCGATTTTAACATCGATTATGCATGATCACTTAGACCGTTATGCGTCAATGGATGAATATATCGGCGACAAGCGAAACATTTATCGCGGACAGGACGAAACTTGCGTAACAATAGCAGGCGATGATGACTGGGGAAAAAGTTTCCGCGCCCAGACTAAGGCGCGCCCGATAATTTGGTCTCATTCTGTTTTAACAGAAGGACAAAGCGGCGGCTGGATAGATTCTGATGGAAGGGGTGTGGCGCGTCTTTATAATTTTGAAGGCGTAAGCGAAGAACTTACAGAACTTGTGCCGCAAGAACTTCTCGCGCCTGGCAAGCATCAAAAATTAAATATGCTTTCCGCCGCCCTTGCCGCCTACGCTCTTGGCGCGCAAGCGCAAGAAATCCGCGGCGCCTTAGCCGAATTTAAAGGTATTGAACACCGCCTTGAATTTTTTCATGAAGCAAATAGCGTGCGTTTTTATAACGACAGCGCCGCAACAATCCCGGAAGCCGCCGCCGCATGCATCGAAGCATTAGCAGATAACGCTTCCCTTGTTTTAGTCACAGGCGGCACTGACAAAAATTTAGATTTTTCTCCGCTTGCCGCCGCGGCAAAAAAAGCAAAAGCAATTATTCTGCTTGCAGGAAGCGGCAGCGAAAAGCTTTCCAAATTGTTAGCTGAAAACGGCGTTGCCGCGGAAGGCCCCTTTGACGATTTGGATAAGGCAGTTAAATGCGCCGCCTGTAAAGCGGCTAAAGGTGATAATGTGGCGCTTTCGCCGGGCTGCGCAAGCTTTGGAATGTTTTTAAATGAGTTCGACCGCGGCCGCAAATGGAAAGAAGCGGTAGAGAGATTGGTATAGCAGGAGTTCAATGTGGACTTGGAGATGTTAGAAAAAAGGGCGGGGATAATAAAACAAGTACGCGCTTTTTTTGACAACAAGGGC
>Ga0209755_10009111_pt1 | contig 10514 bp, 6 predicted proteins | sample TergutCo191P1_FD_187301 | JGI IMG/M metagenome (GOLD analysis project Ga0209755, IMG submission 187301) | Cornitermes sp. P1 segment gut microbial communities from Petit-Saut dam, French Guiana - Co191P1 (SPAdes) (version 2) | ecosystem: Host-associated > Arthropoda: Insects > Digestive system >...
TCCCCTGCAACGAAATTCCTCATTAGAACCCATAATATTTGCTGATGACACTAGTGTCATACTTTCTATTAAAAATTGTTATGATTTCTGTAATGTGTCAGATTTAGTTCTGCTTTGTTGCTAATAAGTTGGTCCTAAATTTAGACCAAACAGTTGTAATAAAATTTATAATGAATAATTCGTCACACTGTGCATTAAGTATTGGTTAAAGGTAGAGTAAATAGAAGCAATGGTAAATACAAAGCTTCTTGGTTTACCAAATGATAACCACTTAAACTTTAAGAATAATGAAGATCAAATGATTCCTAGGTTAAGTGGAATATGTCATGCAGTTCGGTCCATGTTCCATATCCATAACATTAACACTCTCAAACCAGTTTATTTCACCTATTTTCACTCTATAATAAATGATGGCATTTTTGGGGGTTACTTCTAAAATAGTGAAAAGATACTTTACAAAGCAAGGTGTTAGAATTATGGTTGGTGCAAAATGTAGACATTCATACAGTAGTCTATATAAGTAACAAAAACTTTATCTCTGGGAAAATGTTCAAATTAGGTTCATCTGTACACAGTATTATTACAAGGATTATGCTCCATCTTCACAGACCAACACTAAGTTATCATAAAAATGCATTTTATGCTGGCATCAAAATTTTCTGCATTTTAACATTTGCATGCATAAGTCTTAGGAATCGATAGACACAATTTAAAGTAGCATTATGAAGACACTTAAATACACCCTTCTTTTAATCTTATTATGAATTTTTTATATTGAAGAATGATTCGTAATATTGTACATACTCTACATGAAGTTTTTATAGAATTTTGAATTGTAACAGCCCTATATATTTTGTATGTTTTTTATGTTTGTGACTTATTCCAGATCCTATTGTCCTTTGGAAAATTCTAGGTATGTGAAATGTATGTAGGGTGTGTGTGTGTGTGTGCAATAAATTAATTTAAAGCTATGAAGTTGCAGGCACTCCCCCACAACTGACACAATAGTTACATTCTGGAAGCTCCAGTGTAAGCAAAATTTCACACAAATCAGAATTGTGTACACACACACACATGCACAAGAAGTCCAGTTGAAATCCCACTCCAACACACTGGAACCTGCTCATACACAGCATGAATGCCTCACCACCTATGTTATTGCCACCTTTGTCCCATTGTGCTTTCATTTCCATAAGGAGGAATTTGGTGCTAGTTTCAAAAATTGTATTGTTTCAGTTTTCTTACCTTCTTAAAAGCTGTGTAAAATCTGATACTGTGTAACTTTAACTTAAAATCATATACAATTGGGGGGGGGGGGGGCGAAGGTCATACAATCTTGAATATTAGCTTCTAAAGTTTACTAGATAAATATGTTTAAAGAGTCATAATGGTGCTGCTGCTGTATCTGCTAATGCATTACTAACTATTCTGAATAATGAGAGATTGGTGTGCTTGGGTTTATTAATTTATTTATTCATGTGAATACACCAATCACACTGTGAGTACAATCTCACTGTAATGAAGATGCTGTAGTACATTTACATAAAACAGTATTATAAATTAAAATTTTACGACAAATTATTCCTTACCTTGACCTTTTTGTCCCAGCCACAAGATACAATGATTGGACTTTGTACATTTGGAGAAAATCTAACACAAGAAACCCAGTCTGTGTGACCATCATCCTGCAAACAAATACAGTCAGTAAATAGTTTTTAATAAACTGCTGCAGTTAAGAAGGTGTGAACTCACAAACTACAAATCTAGTAGACATAAAACTTACCTGCATTGTATATTTACATTGTCCTAATGTATTCCACAGTTTAATGCTTTTATCTCTACTACCAGACACTATCTGTCTATTATCAGTTGAAAATGCGACACTTAATATATCCTGTAAAACAAAGAAATATTAATTTCTGTTCCTCTGATTACATCTAATGAACTTAAATAAGAAACTACAAGGAACAAGAAGAAAAACACTCACAGCACAGACATTATAGTAAATTTATCTCACCATGAATCCCAAAGAATAAAGAGTGCACATGAAATACAGCCCATATTTATCACTATATCAAACGGGAATCTACTCCTTTGGCATAAAGGTGTTTAACAATCTCCCACCGAGTATCAAAAGTCTGATTGGTAATATTAAGCAATTTAAACCAATGTTAAAAATTATTTACATACTCATTCCTTATATTCTGTAGGTGAATATTTTAACATAAATAGAGAATGTTGAAATTAGTATTTTATTAATTTTAAGCTAATATTGTACAGTATTAAATAACTACTCTATATCATACATTATTATGACTTGTTCTGCAAATGTTTCGGATTCATAGAATGTAAGTAAGTTCATTTAATTCAACAGTCCAGGAGATGCTTAAAGAAAATATTAATTTCATTATATAAACTAGCACAAAATATATAATTTGAGCTTGTTATATCATAGGTGTTTAATTATTCAGTTGCAGATGCAGTGGTTACATAGCAGGCAAATAGTTGATGGTGGTCAATATGGAAAATTTAAGAATAGTACCAGTAATGATTGAGTTTACACATTTCTGGTTACAAGTAAATGAAAATTCTTATGTGCAAAATGGACATAAATGTATCTGCAAGATAAATTATAAATTATAGGTTAGATTTAAACTGACCTGGACTCTGGAATGCTTAAGATATTGCTTTGCACTTTTTCTACTAGAATCCTTGCAGCATACATGCAGAATGCAAGTTCATGGCAGGTTATGAACCATAGCTAGGTTAAATAAATTACTTCAGAATAGCGTTAAAGTTTATAAGCTCTCGGAATGCGGTAATATTTCAGACCTGCAACAAAATGTTTCTACCATTCACAAGATTTGCTCTTTATCATGTAACTAGATATCACATATTACTTTGTCACAAAACCTAATACAAAATTACTGGATGAACTGTTTCCTTAAAATTCATTGTTTGAAAAATAAGCAGGCATTTCAAAATTGTGACTCAAGCAAAATAATGACAAATTACATTTTGTTTATGATGAAGTGCAGCAATGACGAATGACAAGTGCTGAAACATTAATGTACACAGGGATAAAAATGTATGACTAAGTTTATTTCATTAGGCATGCATATTAAATAGCAGCTTGGGAAACCCTGATTCAGCATTGTAACTGGGAAACCAAGTTTCTTTCAAAAGTTTAAGTTTTAAGAAAGGAGGGGAAATTAACTTTAATATAATAGTAAGATTAAGATGAGCAATTTTAATTGTGCCCATTGCTGAGTTTTGCAGCCTTGTTGAATAATCAAATTTCTAGTACAGATTACTACAATCATGGTTAGGAATTCCATCACACAGCAGTTTTTAGTAAAACCCTTCCCACATTCATGTCATATGTTATTCTACAGTCATTCCAGATGTTATGTTATCAGTGTATCTCAATCACACGTAGGTGCACTGGAATTCTTTTCCTATGCATTATGTGCTAATAAATAAATAAGGTTTACATAGAAGAATGTACTTACAGTCCTACTACCATTACAAAACAATGGAAATTTCCTAGTTTAATTACCAATAACATACTAAATTTTTTGGAGGAATAGGCCTCTTCTTTACAAGAATAATACACATTGCTGTTTCAGTAATACTGTTTACTAGTAATGGCCAAAGTTCAGTCAACAAACTAACGTTACAAACCTTACTGTGACTGACAAACTGGCGAGTGCTGACTCCTTTGGTTAGATCCCAAAGTCTGAGGGTCTTATCCCAGGAACCGGAGAGAGCAAAATGGCCATCAGATGATAATACTGTATCACTGATAAAGTGACTGTGACCCTTTAATCTTTTTTGAGGGATGCCGAAGTTTGTCTCATCATGAACCAATTTCCACAATATCAAAGAACGATCTGAGGATACAAAATGGAAAAGCCAATGATTAATTCATCGGTAACCACTGTAGTAATAACAATGGTAATGCTGTTTCCAACCCAAGAGATAGGAACCACATGGTTGGCACACATAGTTTGTTCCTATCCTATTTCAAATCAGTAACACCAAGACAAGTGTACAAAATACAAATCTACAGCACTTCTCTGAGATCACATAGCTTGAACAAATTGTTTCAAACAAACTTATATTACATATTATGAAAAATATTCATGACATTATGTATCAACAACTTCTGTTGATCTAAATATAAAGTGTGAGAATTGAAACCTGTACAAATAGGACAACAGTATTTCTATGTTTCTTACAAGTTGACAGCAACTTCAGTCAGCAAATAAACAATGAATACATTACCACCAAACCAAGTTCTGCATGCTTTGCCATGATAAAAATATGATCACTCACAAAAAGGGAAAACCTAATATTGCTTTGTCTGTTTCTATTCCATATGGAGTATGTTTCAGGGGAAATTTGATAAACAGAAAAAAGTATTTTACATCCAAAACAAAATCATTTGAATAATGGCATGTGATAAAATGAAAGTCTCTTGTAAGTTTATAGATGTTTCATATTTTCCCACCTCCCAGCAATTTATACTTTCAGCATCACCATTTGTAGTGCACAACATATTATAATTTCAAATTCAAATACATAAAATATAGGTACAAAACCATGGACATTACTAAACACAACAGGATGGTTTCCATAAAGACATAGACATTCTATCAATGTGCCAAACACTAACCTCAGTAAACATGACAAGGGAGTTTACTATACTGGAATAAATGTATTCAGCAACAGTACAGTCAAACCTCGGTTCACGAACTTAATTCGTTCCTGAAGGTCATTCGTAAACCGAAACTATTTTCCCCATAGGAATTAATGTAAAATGGATTAATCCATTCCTGGACTCCAGATGATTGCTTATTTAAACTTTTACACCAGTTCTTTGTGCACAAGTTCTTAACACAAAATCAATGGAAACCATTAAATCTATCACAAAAAAGATAAACACAACACTAAGCAGATCAAATATAGACGAAAACTTAATTTAGTTTTGCCGTACCTGTATGGAGGAGAGTTGACGGCATAAGTGGAAGGTGGTGGGGAAGTGAAATGTTATTGTTTGGAAGGGAATTCTTTTTCTTTTTTGACGGCTTGCGTGTTCATAACTCGAGACACAGTACGTCATCCGAGACGCTTTGTGTTCGGAAAATTTTTTCGTAAAGCGAATTGTTCATGATCCGAGGCGTTCGTGAACCGAGGTTTGACTGTATACCTGCCATTAAAAGATTAAGTCACGATACAAAAGTATTTAAATCTGCATTCTCTACACACGAAGTGCTTAAATAAAAGACTCATTGTTATTGTGAAACAGGCATGTAAGAGTGGTACTGCTTCTGTAAATTAATAACTTTTCCTGGCTGTAAATAAATACTTCATTATGTACATGTATTAATATTTGCATCAAACATATCAGACCATGGGCTATTCTACGTCATTTGCTTCGTGCTATAAAGGATCTACGAAAAGTCTGCACAATGTACATAATGCATTCAACTAACATACTTCCACTTGCACGTTAGTGTTACATTCTACTGAATAATCAATCATTATCCAAACCAACCTCGAGATGCAGATAATATCATATCTGGATATTTAGAATTCGTAGAAACTTGTGTAACCCAGCCATTATGCCCTCTCAGAGTACCTCGCAATAACAAAGATTCCGACATTTTCTTTACAGCTATTAATAACAAAATGCACCAAAATCCACAACCACAACCACAAAACACACATACAATTCACCGACTCGTGTTCGAATTCCCTCTACGGTCCAATTTATAACCTACATCTTCCGCATGATGGCGCCAGATGTGTTTTGTAATAGACCGTACCAAAGATATTACATTCGGCAGCATTGGGTAGAGTAATTAGAGGAACGAAACTGAGATCTAAATATGTTGCTTAACAGTAATTTACATCTATATAAAATCGTATAAGTTTGAATTATATTTTCTGTAGAAGGATCATGTTTATACATCTCATGGATGCCAATTTCATGGTGTTGTTACTGATTATCAGCTCTTGCACTGGAAGAAGTGAAGTTTCTTATCATTAAAATCTTTGTATATGTGTAAAGCGATTTTATACATTTATTCATACAAGAAAAAAGTTACGAAAGGCTTCTGTAAAAGTGAGAGATCTTAGTAGTAACTAAATCGAATTCTTAATTGTATGTCACTGTCCGAATAACATAAACTGTAATAAACGGGTTGTACATAAAATATGCCGCTAGATGACGCAAAAATCAGTTTATCGGCGTTTAACGGCGTGACGTCACTTACATATATTATCGGCCATCTTGAAGTGTCTGTGTGTGTACTTTGTCAGGAAAAATTGCTTTCATATGCAATTCGCATGGTCTGAACTCCTTTATATGTTCTCTGCATTTCATAAGTAGTGATATTAATAATATATATTTAAATAGGCCAACATAATGGAAGAAAAGGCTTCCTTGAAGGAATTAGATCAGTGGATAGAACAGTTGAACGAATGCAAACAACTGACAGAAAGCCAAGTAAAAACGTTATGCGATAAGGTAAGCGAGATGAAAATAAATGTAATATAATAAACACGTGGTAGCTGGCTTAGTCTGATCCTTCATTTCGTCGTTATAATAAGAATTTCTTTGTGTTACTGTATACTTCTGTTTTTGTTGAATCGTAAACTTGATAACTACCAATTAATATAGTTCATTCACAGTTTTACTTTATTGAGTGGGTGTGTCAGTGCTTCAAATTATAGCATATAAGCTTTCGTAAATGTGACATGCAAAAAAGTATACGCTTTCTAGATAGCAAAGGAACAATTTCTCTACAACAAGGCTTAATGAATTTCAGGCGAAAGAAATCTTAGCCAAAGAGTCAAATGTACAGGAAGTGAAATGCCCTGTGACAGTTTGTGGAGATGTCCATGGACAGTTCCACGATTTGATGGAACTCTTCCGAATAGGCGGAAGGTCACCAGACACCAACTACCTCTTCATGGGAGATTATGTTGATCGTGGGTATTATTCAGTGGAAACTGTTACACTACTAGTTGCATTGAAGGTGAGTGAATGATGTACTGACATAAACATGAATTATAGTATGTCAAATTTTGGCACAGGTGAGTAAACCAAATATGACAGGATTCTAGACAAAAGCACTTCAGGGTTGTTGTGCATACAAACCAGAATAAGGAGACTGAATTTGTCAGCACTGCATGTGTATCACTTAATTGTCTTAATCAGGTGTCTTTTTGCATGAGTAAAAAGCCTGGATTTGTCAACATAACATATGTAACAATTATCTTAATCAGGTGCCTTTTTGCATGTACCACTAGTTTGCAGCCCACGAAACACATATGCCAACATAACCATCGTCATTCATTTTACATTGTATAGTACTGTGCAAGTTTGCATAATGTTTATAGTTACCCAGTAACATTTCTTTTCATTTTGCACACACTGTAATGTGGTTGGTCATCATTTGAGGTAGTAACATGAGGCAAAATGGCCCAGCGGTATGCAGAGAATAAACACGTGTTACTTCAGGTAGGTTTAACATGATGCTTTAGTGTGTGTGAGTGAAAATTGAGTAAATTTTTCTCTCCCATTTGACTCATCACTTTCTGTAACTCAGATCACATTCATTCATACTCAGTTTCTTAGTTTTTCACATGAACCTGACTTTACATACACGGTTGATAACATATTTACAGTCAGAGCAAGCGATACTTAAATCATGGAACCATACCACTCTTGCATATATATTTATGTTAATCCTTTGGTGCTGGAATTAAATGCCCAATGTGATGTGCAGGAGACTGGAATTTAAATGAGTTACATATGGAAAGCTATTTAATGACCAACTTCTATTCCAGACATTTGACATTTTGAGCTTCACACTATGTGATGGGTGTATCTGATGTTAGGTGCCAGAGGATTAACTAAGAGTCTTTTGTTGAAGCAGATTCGTGTATAGAGTAGCATGAAAATAAAACACTTTTTGATGCCAGCTTTTATATCATGACTTACAACAGTTGGTGGCATGTAAAAGATAGCTGAATAAGTTGAGTACATTAGAATAAATTCCCTTGTCATGTTTACTGAGGGTGGTTTTTCCACAGAGTACTGTCTACATTTCATGCTTATATTGTTTGGAATTCTGCCATGTACCCCACAAGAAATAATAGTGATAGTATTTGCTGGCAAGTGGGAAAATATTAATGTTTCTGAAGATTTCCCTTTTAGACTCATTTTATCTGCCATTATTTTGTGTTTTTCTTTTGGGTATGAAATGCTCTTAGATGTCTCTTGAATTTTCCTGTAGATGTTCCATATAGCATGTTGAAACGGAAGTAAGCAAAATAAACTAATTTTAGGTGTTCTGAACTTAATTAACATTTAGGACTTTTTCCATTATGTGTATTGAAATTTGAAATGCTGCATTTTGGGGACAGGATCAGTCCCTGTCTTCAGGTTTTTTTTTGGGTAGTAAAAGGAAATGTTACTACATAATGGCTATCAAATTCTGATCAGTGTTTATATATATGTGTGTGTGTATAAGAAGCTAGGGTAATCTACTGACATTCCAAAAGCACTGAACTACCTGACATAATCTGTGTGGTAAGGTGTGCTTAGGTTGGTTAGATGCAGTTGGTATATTTGTGCTGTGTGTAGTGTTTGGATGTTTTGCTGAAAGATCTTGTAGTTAATGCAAAGTAAATTGAAGTTTGATCATTAAGGTTGATTACTGTTTGCAGGTTCGTTATCGGGAAAGAATAACGATTTTGCGTGGTAATCATGAATCTAGACAGATCACACAAGTATATGGTTTTTATGATGAGTGTCTACGCAAATATGGAAACGCTAATGTATGGAAGTTTTTCACTGACTTATTTGACTACCTGCCATTGACAGCACTGGTGGACGGGCAGATATTCTGCTTGCATGGAGGTCTTTCTCCATCTATAGACACACTTGATCACATCCGAGCATTAGACCGTCTTCAAGAAGTCCCACATGAGGTGAGATGAACACTTTTATCTGTAATGTTGAGGGATATGGAAGTGAAGATTTGTGGGTGTTACAATAATTTTCAGTGCCTGATGTTTTATGCCTCATTTATTTTATAAGTTCCCATGTTTTAGGGTCCAATGTGTGACTTACTATGGTCTGATCCTGATGATCGAGGAGGCTGGGGTATTTCACCCCGTGGTGCTGGTTACACCTTTGGTCAGGATATTTCAGAGACCTTTAACCATTCAAATGGGCTGACACTTGTGTCACGAGCACATCAACTTGTTATGGAGGGTTATAATTGGTGAGTGATGTGGTTCCTGACATTCATAGAAACTTGTTCTCACCATTTTGTTTTAATATACATTATCATAGTATTCACTTCAATAATTTGTTTCAGGTGCCATGATCGTAATGTAGTAACAATTTTCTCAGCACCCAATTATTGCTATCGTTGTGGGAACCAAGCAGCCATAATGGAATTGGATGATGCACTGAAATACTCATTGTAAGTATGAAGTACTTACCCCTCCCCTACTTTCTTCCATTTATTTTGAATTTTTATGTTCTTAGATTTGTGGATGCTGAAGTTGGCTACATTTTAATTACAGCCTACAGTTTGACCCAGCTCCACGACGTGGTGAGCCACATGTCACCAGAAGGACTCCAGATTACTTCTTGTAATTCATCATCACAGCCAGACCAAGCAGTTGGCATTTTTACTGCTATACTGCCTCATGTTTACACTACCTGTGACCCCTCCTGTAGGGGTGTTTTTAGAACCCAAAATACCAACAAAATTCTGAGTGTGTTGCTATGTATTTCTATGTGAAACATCTCCATAGATATAGATGATCAGACTCTTTCAACATGAAAATTTACAATAAAATCTTGTTATTATGAAATTTGCTATTATTTCAAAGTTGGAAGCTCTTTTCTCTATTGTGTACAGTTGGTGAATCACGTATTAAAGGTTTGTTTATAGGACTAATAATTTTGTAATAATGAGATTTTATTGTATTCACTAGTAAAAGCAAGCAGTTATTTTGCTCAGTGTACTCTACAGCCACAAGAGTGTGATGAATAAATGAAAACCTTGAATTGTATAAAATATGGTAACAGAACATTAGCCTACTTTGCCTCGTCTTGTATTGTCTCTGTGCACGAAGTTAATGAGAAAACGTTTTGAAGGATGCATCTATCCTGTAAATTCCACGTTTTGCATCGTACCACTTCCCACAAAGTGCATAAAAGTGTGTGGTGGTATAAAGCAGCTAAATATTTTTCCCTTCCGCGTATTTCCCATTTGCTCTCCTAAGTAAATTTATCTAATAAGGCAGATTGCTGTACATGTGTAATATTGTGAGTTTGTTTCAAGTCATGTTAGCAAGGAGATTTCTGCTGCATTTGAACACTTGATAATGTTGCCTGTGACTGGGCATACTGCAGGTATGATTTGCCCAACATAAATTATTACTACCAAAATACTAGTTATAGAAGTTTTTCACGCTGATCT
>Ga0209755_10009112_pt1 | contig 10512 bp, 9 predicted proteins | sample TergutCo191P1_FD_187301 | JGI IMG/M metagenome (GOLD analysis project Ga0209755, IMG submission 187301) | Cornitermes sp. P1 segment gut microbial communities from Petit-Saut dam, French Guiana - Co191P1 (SPAdes) (version 2) | ecosystem: Host-associated > Arthropoda: Insects > Digestive system >...
GTGCCATTGTCACGTTTATGTCCCGCGTCGGGGGCCGCACCACGAAAGGCGGAAGAAACTCGCGACCAAAGGCCCTAATCTCGACGGGCGACAACACGCCTATGATATTCGCCACCAACAAAAACAGAAACAGCGAGCCGATGTATGGGGCTAGATATTTTGACAGTGTGCCGAACTGATTGTTTGCAAAATTGTTAAGAAACTCTACCCCCGTCTCCAAAACCGCCTGGGGCCCCGTGGGAATTTCCCTGAGTCTACGGGTGACGGCAAGGGAGGCGACTATAAGTATAAACATGACAACCCAGGAAACAAGCACGGTTTCCGTAATGGGAATATCGAAACCAAGCATGGTAAGGGTAAAAACAGTGTTTACATCAAGCGCTTCCACAGTTTGCCTCCCTTTCGCTTTGGGCCCAAAATTACGATTGGTGTTTTAAGTCCCCATCCGATACAAAGTCGTCCTTAAAGTATTTCCTAAACGTTTCCCCCAAAAAGACTTTTCCAGGCACCTAGAGCGGTATCAATCATCCTTACAAATTTAAGCAACAAATGCGACAAATACAAGAGTTGTCGCCTATTATTCGCCATTCTCCATGCGCATTCCCCTGGATATTGCCTGAATCGAGGATACCAATGCGGAAATCGCCACTAAAATGGCTATCCATGGAGAGAGCTGGCCTGGGGTAACCAGCAAAAGATTGTAAAGGCCGTGTATGGCAACTGCCGACAAAAACTGAAAAACGGCAAGCGTGGAATTCTCCCGAAACAGCATTACAGAAGAGCCTACCCTGGAACCACAGGCGGCGTGTAGGGGGGCGGCGGTAAAGGCCCGCAGAAGCGCATTTCTTGGATACGATGCACCGTAAATCGCGCTTTCCAGTATACCAAAACCAAGACCCACGATAAGTCCAGCAGCCTTTCCCATCGTGTCGGCGGAAATCCCCTCTGGAAATTCCTTGCCTTGACTTTGGTTAAATCGACGAAAAACAAGAAACATGGGAATAAGCAGCAAAAAGCGGCTAATTTCTTCGGTAAAGGCGATGCGGACAAAAATTTCCACAAACAGGCCCCTTCTGTCCGTTAATGGGGGCAGTATCCCGATACTCGCGAGAAAATTCTGGAGAAAAAGCGCGATGAAAAGCGAGGTCGCCCCGACAAGAAGGGAAATCAAGAACATTCTGGGGGAAAACGGGTAACGGGAAAGACGAAACCACAGAAATGCGGCACCAGCGGGAATCGCGGAAATTAGGATCAGGACAATAAGAACCCCTATCATATAGGCGGTGTATTCTACCGAAGTACTGTTCGGGGGTTTACCAAAGTGCCGTGCCTGAATACGGTAAAGTGCAGATGAGGACCCGTACTGCGACCCGTGCTACCAACATAGCCGATACGCTCGCCAGATCCCACGAAATCCCCCTGTCTTACCCTTATTCTGCTCATATGCGCGTATAGGGTGCGATAACCCCTGGCATGGGTGATTATGACAAAGTTCCCCATCACGTTATCCCAGCCGGCAACGCTTACGCGACCAGCCATGGAAGCCCGTATTGGGGTCCCCATACGCGCAGCAATGTCGATGCCGTTATGGAACTCGCGGCGACCGCTGCCAAAGGGATCGCTACGCCAGCCGAAACCCGAGGTTATGCGACCGGACACAGGCCAGACAAACAGATCGCCGTTTATCTCCTGGCGTTCCATCCAACTTAGCCGTCCGCCGGGGATAAACAGCGCAGTACCAGCCGTTGCCGTGTCGGAGAAAAGCTGGTTCGCTACCCGTATGGCATCCACGTTGGAACCGTACCTTTCGGCCATCGATTCTAGGGTATCGCCCCCCTCTACGGTGGACACTATACCGTCCTGGTTGGGTATGCGCAGCACCTGACCTATCTGCAAAAGTCGCGAATTTCTTATGTTGTTTACTGAAAGGATGGTATCTTCGTTAAGCCCAAAGCTAATTGCCAGATTACCGATTACATCGCCCCTTTCGACACGATGTGTTTCGTACAGCAGCAGGCGGGGCCTTTGCACTTCCCCTGGCTCCGCAACGTCCATTCCCACAAGCAGCGAAGCCAACTGATCTTCAAAGTTGGCGCTTTCCAGATAGGCGCCGCCTATACCGTTTCTGGCCGACAGGGAAGGTTCAAGCTCCTCGGTGATTTTCGAACCAGGTCCTCGCCCTGTCAGGAAATTAAGTCCAAGCGCCATGCCCAAGAAGAAAACCACCGCCAAACGCATGATGTTTAACCGATGTTCGGGGTAAGAGCCACCGATATTTCTAAAAAAAGTTGTTATCTTCCGCAAAAACTGCACTCCAAACGAGCCCGCTCAGGCCCCTTGGCCTTGAACAGCCCAAAAATTCACTCCCAACGTAATTAATTCTAAAGCTTTCCGACATGTTTTGCAATGGGACTGGTGGAACATCGTGCTATAATGCCATATGAGCGACTGCATATTCTGTAAAATTATAAAAGGGGAAATCCCCTCCCAAAAGGTCTATGAGGATGGTGAGATGCTTGCTTTCCGCGACATTAATGCGGTATCGCCAGTGCATTGCCTGATAATACCAAAGAAGCACATCGCAAGCCTGTTGGAACTAGAGGCCGAAGACATCCCACTTGCGGGCCGTATGCTAAACAAGGCACAGGAGCTGGCAAAGGAACAGGGCTGCGGCGAGAAAGGCGCACGTTTCGTGATAAATGCGGGAAAGGACGGCGGGCAGAGCGTGGATCATCTTCATATCCACGTTATCGGTGGGCGCGCCCTTGCCTGGCCCCCAGGCTAATGGGGTAGCTTCGTGTCCGTGAAAGGCTTGGCATAGATACACTCGAAAAGGTACCGTATGTCATCGGCGTTCATGTCCTTGAACTGACAGCCTATGTATGTGGACGCTTTTTCCCTATAGTTGCGGGTAATGGTTGCGTTAATGTCCAGACTTCTACGTAGGGTGGCAACCGTTATCTGTAGATCGCACCCAACCATAAGCTTCATGGAAAGCTCTGGAATGGGACAGGTAAACAGCAGTCCAGAAACACTTATGTCCTTGACATTGGCTCTGAAAGGTGGGGGAACCGACTTCATTTGATCGAAATAGCCCTTTTGCTTAAGCACCTGTGCCATTACTTCCGCATATTTATGCAAGGTGTCAATCACCATGAAGTCAAGGGGCAACTTTCCCGCCTCACGAATCCAGACACGAATGTAGCCGACGGTGTATTCCTGAAAAAGAATGGGAACCCAGACATCCGATACTACGCCGCGGGCTGTTTTTTCCTGAAAGAAACGGGCACTAACGGCATCGGCGGTACGGCCCTCGATACCCATATTCTCAAGGAGATAGCGGTTAAACACATCCTCCGTAACTATTCGGCTTTGGTTATATGGGTCTTCCTTGGGAAAGCCGCTCTTTACCTCTGGAAGAAAAAGGGTTTTTCCCATATGGGCGATCAGCCGCTCTTCTGGCGAGGAAATTTCCTCTTGCTTATTGAAAACCACCAGCTTGTAACCGTAATCGTTGTCCTTGACCAGTTTTTCCACCTGTTCTCTAAGGCTTGCAAGGGTGGAAAGTGTCCCCTTTACAGGATAATACTGCCTCAGCTTGGGAAACGGAAGGTTGAAGCGATCCCCTTGAAAGGAAACGCTTATATTCACCTCTGGTGGCAGATTTACCCGCATGTGGGAACGGTCAAGGTTCTTGCGGATGCTTTCCGGCACCCTGCAGACCACCTCCCCATCGCGCATATCCATTACGTCCACATCGAAGAGCATGGAATCCCCGTGATAACTGAACATAAGGCTTATTTTGGAGGATACGGTTAAACCGTCGATGGCCCGACTTGTCTTAAAAGTCATCGTATCTTTGGGCGTACCCTTGAGAAATAGGGTATACTCCACCCTGTCCTTATAATATGTCACGGGAAGTTGCTCATCATACAGTACTTTTAGGAAGAATTCCTTCTCAATACGTTTCACCAGCTTTGACATGATCTTCTCTCCAAAACTTATTTCCCACGAAGCGGCAGTAACAGCCCACCGCCTTTGACAACTATATAAAGATACCTTGGTTTCCGAAATAATTCAAGTGTAACATCGGCAGCAAATTCTTTTCCTGCGAAACGCTGGGTAATACCCATAAGTACCCCTATAAGGCTTTAAAAAACCACATTCAGCGAAAACTGATCGATTAGCACCAGGACGCCCAAAATCCCCGTATAAACCGCAAAGCCCCATAGCGACTTCTCCCTGACTATTTTCAGCATCAGCCGCACGGCGAAAAAGCCTACGACTGCGGCCGTCACGGCTCCTATGATTATTGCCAGCGGTCCAATAGGCTCACCTGTCACCTCGGTCGCTGTTGGCTCGACACCCAGAAACTGTTCCACGATCTGGAAAAGCGTCGCCCCCAGTATTATGGGGATCGATAGCATGAACGAGTAACGGGCGGCAAAGTCCCGGTTAAGCCCCCTAGAAAGGGCCCCGGACAGGGTAGCCCCGGATCGGGATATACCTGGAATTAGGGCGATGGCCTGACACACGCCTATAATCAGTGCATCCAGCCAGTTCATCTCTCCAGGCTTCCGTAGACTGTGCTTGGCGGCCCGTTTCGCCAGTAGTTCTGCCGTAACCAGCAGTAGCGACGTTCCCAGAAAGGCGAACCCTAAGTAGTTCCCAGTCTCGAATGTCCCTTCCAGCCAACCCCGGAACATAAGGGCGGCGACCACCCCTGGAATAGTGCCGATTATCAGGTAAAGGGTTAGCGGCTGGACAACCTTTTTCAGCACGGCCACTATGTCCTTCCATAGTACCGCGAAGACTGCGACAAGCGTACCTATGTGAACTGCGGTATCGAATGCCAAAGGCGGAGCACCTACCCCGAAAATCTGTCGGAACAGAACCAAATGCCCGCTGCTGGAAACAGGGATAAACTCCGTCAGGCCCTGAATCACTCCCAGAAAAATAGCCTCAAAAACACTCATTTTTTCTTCCACCATGGTGATTTCTCCGCGGCCACTTCGGTTTTACCCCACGGATTTTTTCGGACTATCGTCGCCTTGCGCTCGTAGCCCACGGAAATAATGTCGATCGGTGTTTCGCAGTAGCTTTCGATGAAGTCGATATACTCCTTCGCAGCTTCGGGAAACTTTTCGTAGTCGGTGGCGTCGGAAAGCGGCTGTCTCCACCCCTTAAATGTCCGCAATACTGGCTTCGCGTTGCTTAGGTCCTCTATGGAAGCCGGGAACTTTTCCACGGTACGGTCCCCGATACGATAGGCGACGCATACCTTTATCTCGTCCAGAGTGTCGTACACGTCAAAGCGGGTCATGGTCAGGCTGTCTATGGAATTGGTCTGGCAGGCGTAGCGCAGGGAAACCAGGTCCAGATAACCGCAGCGTCCCGGTTCCCCAGAGGCGATGCCGAATTCCAGGCCCGTATCCTGGATAATGCGATACAGCCCATCCTGCGAGTCAGGATCAAATTCGCTTGGAAGCGGGCCATTCCCGGCACGGGTGGAATAGGCCTTGAAAACCCCAAGTATCTTGTCCAGGGCCCTGGGCCCCACGCAGCCGCCCACCGTTGCCCCCGCCGCGCTGGACATACCGCTGGAAACGTAGGGATAGGTCCCCAGGTCAAGATCCAGCATGGTTCCCTGTGCGCCTTCGAACAGTACATGCGAATCCTTCCAGTCAGCCAGATACGCCGAAAGGTTGATCGACATGGAAATAAGCCTTTCGACATAAGGCTCCAGGAAGTCCCGATCCTCGGCACTCAGCTCCGCCATCCTGTCCTTCCACGCCAGGTCCGCCACGCGGATGCCGTGACGTTTGCTTTTCATGGAATAGGTCATACCTATGCCAAGTCCAGACGAGCCTTTCGGGTTTCCGTTCGCCGCGCCCTGCTCCTTGTCCATCTCTATGTAACGGGGCAGCACTAGATGCGCCCTGTCGGAAATAAGGACCCTGCCCTCGGTATCCACGCCCCTTTCCTCAAGGGCCTTGATTTCGTCGAACAAGGCCTTGGGGTCTATGACCATGCCGGCACCCAAAATCGAGATTTTACCAGGGTAGAAAATCCCCGAAGGGACCAGACGCAGGGTGTATCGTTCCCCGTCTATCACTATGTTGTTGCCGGCGTTTGCGCCGCCAGCAAAGCGGATGATTATATTCGCATCGCTCGCAAGATAATCTACAATTTTTCCCTTTCCCTCGTCGCCCCACTGGGCTCCGATCACCACGACCTTCAACCTGTGTACCCCCGATGTTCCTAGGTTCGCCCCTAACCCTTCCTACGGGCGACCATACAACCCCTTAATACTGCCCATGATTGGCAGTTGTGTCAATCTGGTGACTTGCCTTGACAGTTGGCACGGCGAGGGGCTTATTACGGACAACTGGCAAATGCGAGGAAGCCTGCGATTTCCCCGAGCGGTTCCCTGTTGCCTTCATGAGAACATTTCATTACTGCTGGAATATATATTCCATTGCCGTTGGAATAAGACCCAGTTTTGCGGTATATTGGTTCCATGAGGCTATCGGAAATACGGGATATAAGCGCGGGTCAAAAACTCGCGCTGGAAAGGCAGGAACCAGGGCTTAAGCGCCAAGGCTTGCGGCACCTGCCTGACATACAAAGCCACGCGCTAATCGTAAGCGGAATTCGGCGTTGCGGAAAAAGTACCCTTCTGCGTCAGTTTGTGCAGGAATTGAAGCGGCCTTTTTTTTATCTTAACTTCGACGACATACGCCTTGCGTCATTTACGGGCGGGGATTTCGCACTGATAGACAAGGCAATCGAAGATTCGGGGGCGCGGTTGATTTTTTTCGATGAGATTCAATCGGCGGATAAATGGGAACTTTATGTCAGACAGAAACTCGACGAAGGCTTCCAGCTTGTCATTACCGGATCAAACGCCTCGCTTTTAAGTCGGGAACTTGGAAGCCGCCTGACGGGGCGACACATCACCAAAGAGCTTTTCCCGTTTTCGTATAGGGAATTTTGCAGCTTTATGAATCTTGACGCGGGGCCGGAATCCCTTTCGGATTACCTTGAAAAAGGCGGCTTTCCTGAATTCCTAAAAACTGGCAATATGGATATTCTTGCCCAATTGCAGTCCGATATATTATACCGTGACATCGCGGTACGGCACGGCATTCGCGATGCGGCGGCATTGCGGCGGCTGTTTGTCTATCTTTTATCCAATTCGTCCCAGCTTTTTTCCCCCAGCAAATTGACAAACGTTATTGGCGTTAAATCCCCTACCACGATTCTTGAATACATTTCCCATTTTGAGGCCGCCTATCTTATACAGCTTTTGCCCCGCTTCGCCTGGTCGGTAAAGGCGCAAAGTCTTGCACCAAAGAAAGTGTACGTGTCCGATACTGGTTTGATAAAAACAGGGGCGTTTTCGTTTAGCAAAAACCACGAGGCACTTTTTGAAAATTTTGTTTACAACGATCTTCGCAGGAACCTGGGTATTTCCGATCTGCTAAACGATGGGCAACTTTTTTACTTTTCTGGTAAAAGCGGTGACGAGTGCGATTTTGTCGTTAGGTCGCGGGGGGAAACAAAATGCGTTCAGGTTTGCTGGGAACTGGGCATGGATAATCAGGACAGGGAAATAAACGGCTTGATTGATGCCTTGGATTTTTTCGACTTGGAGGAAGGCGAAATCCTGACGCACAATACCGAAGACTTGATACTGACAAGGGGAAAGAGGATACACGTGACACCCGCGTGGAAGCACGAGTTTGGCATACACCAGAATGGTAATCATTCCTCATATGACATGTAGACCGCCTCGACGGATTTTAGTATATCGTTTTTGAATCTCATAAGCATGGCCCGGTTTCCTTTGGGTAGCTCGTCATCCTGAAACAATTCGCCTACCTCGACTCCCAGTGTATTGGCAATGCGGGACAGGGTTTCTGAAGAAGGGTAATTCAAGCCTCGCTCGATTTGGCTAAGAGAAGCGATTGAAATATCAACCTTTTCCGCAAAAGCGGCTTGGGACAGCTGTCGCTGCTTCCGAAAAAACTGAATTCGTTTGCCTAAAAGGGATCGCAGGCCTTGACCGCTAATTGGTGTTGACCACGGTAAGGATACTTTTTTCGCTTGCTCCTTCTATAAAATTCGCCACTTCGGAGAGAGTCCACCTTATGTTTTTGGTTTTATCGATGATCTCGACTCGTCGCAGATCATCAAAATGACTGAGGCTTTCGCACTCTGGCACAGGTACTGGAGTGCCCATGTGAAAAGGTATGTGCAGGAAATGGGCAGGGTTTGCACCTCGTCAAAAATTATAACAGAGTTTGCGAGTTGATGCATCCGCCTTATCTTGCGGGTACCGTAGCCAAAAAGCACTTCCAAAAATTGAACCATCGTTGTAATGATTATAGGCACGTTCCATGTCTGAGACGAGTTGAAAAAATATTCGATTTTATCCCCTTCTTCGAGATTGGAATGATGCTCCAACACAATTTGCCCATTCTTTCCGTCTGGATCAAGAATCCTTCGAATCTCATCTGCGTTTTGATCCAGGATTGAGGTGTAGGGAGCTATAATAAATATGCGTTCTTTTCCGGCGAGTTCGGCATGGGTCAATGCGTAACGCAAAGATGCCAGCGTTTTACCGGCACCTGTTGCAGCAGTCAACGTGTACAAGCCGCTTTCGCTCTTAGCGAATTCCTCGCAACGGCTTGATACCATTCGGCGTATCTTGTTAAGCTTTCCATCGGCTGACAATTTTTCAAGGTGGTTCTCAAGACGCAAACGTAGCCCTTTCCAGTCAGCCACCGCGATAGCTTCCTCTCTTTTTATCGCTATTCCCTTGTCGAACAGGGCGCTGGACCTCCTGTCTCCATCGATCAAGCAACTGGAAAGAAACCGCGCCGTTAACCCTAAGTAAAAGTAACGGGCCTTCGCCGTTTTCGATATCGTTAGGTTTCGTAACATCCCCATCGTTTCGGCGGCAAAATCTTCGTCCGACAATAGGGCATCGAATTCCAGCTTGATTGCTGTGTCAAGGTTGGCAGCCGCCTCATCCACGTGGGTTTCTTCCTTGCTTTTGGCAAGTCGCTCCAGCAACTGAGCTGTCCCATCTGGCTTGATGATATCCGGTAGCCCCGTGCCATGGTGGTACATGCTGCACGTAGCAATAAGCTGGGCTACTAACTCAAGCTTGCTCCCATGCCTTTGGACTATGGCATCGTATAGATATTGCCCGCCCGCGGTTCCATGATCATCCTTTTTGCTCGCCCTACCTTTCCTATGGCTTGCCTCAAGATATCCAGCCCACGATTTACAGCCCTTTCCCAAATCATGGCTCAGGGCCATCAAGATGGCTGGTTTGGATAAACCGATTTTTTGAGCGAATAACTCCGCGTACATGGCGGTTTCACGCAAATGCGTGGCCAACAGTTGGTAGTCGGTGTTGGAATCGACTCTGTATCTGGCTTTAAACTGCATGCTCTCCTTCCTTGGTTCTTAAGGGAATAACATAATCCACCAGAATCGAATTCCGCGGCAAATCTGGCTGCCATCTCCGCGGTTTCACGCAGGTGATCTTCCAAAAGTTGCGGGGTATCCCACCGCTCGTCTTCGAGCTTTCTGACATGGGCGATATGCTCCATCAGGGCCTCCTTTCATGTTGTACACCCCCATACGAGAACAGTGACATTATGCTGATGTTTTTGGAGTACAGTAGCCTGGTATTCCGTAATACACACATATCTGGCAAAGATATGTTGCGTTACCTATATCAATCCACGTTGCGGAACAGGTTCAAAAACTGCCTAGTGCGTTCCTCTTTGGGGTTACGGAAAACGTCGTCCGGGGAACCCTGTTCCAGAATATGCCCGCCGTCCATGAAGATCACCCTTTTGGAAATCTCGCGGGCGAAGGCCATCTCGTGCGTCACGATAAGCATCGTCATGCCGGTGGCCGCAAGCTCCTTGATTACGTTCAGCACCTCGCCGGTCATCTCCGGGTCCAGGGCACTGGTGGGCTCGTCGAAAAGCATCACGTTGGGATTCATCGCAAGCGCCCGGGCTATAGCCACCCGCTGCTGCTGTCCCCCGGAAAGCTGCCAGGGATAGGACGCGGCCTTGTCCGAAAGGCCGACCCGGGCCAAAAGCTCCAGGGCCTTATCCTCCGCATCCTTCCTCTGCAACACCCCCAGCTCCACCGGCGCGAACATCACGTTCTGCTTCGCCGTCATGTGCGGGAATAGATTGAAAAGCTGGAACACCATACCTATGGTGCGGCGGGCCTTGTTCAGGTTGGCGAATTTGTTGGTCATCTCGTGCCCGTCCACGAAAATCGTTCCCGCCGTGGGCCTTTCCAGCATGTTAAGACAGCGCAGAAACGTCGACTTGCCCGACCCGGAGGGACCGACAATCGAGATAACGTCCCCCTCGCTGGCATCCATGCTCACGCCCCGCAGAACCTTGAGCTTGCCGAAGGACTTATGCAGTTCCCTGACGACGACTTTTTTGTCCATAATCCAGCTTCTTCTCC
>Ga0209755_10009113_pt1 | contig 10512 bp, 11 predicted proteins | sample TergutCo191P1_FD_187301 | JGI IMG/M metagenome (GOLD analysis project Ga0209755, IMG submission 187301) | Cornitermes sp. P1 segment gut microbial communities from Petit-Saut dam, French Guiana - Co191P1 (SPAdes) (version 2) | ecosystem: Host-associated > Arthropoda: Insects > Digestive system...
GGAAATGCAATGCAGCAGAATGGAAGAAATAGGAACAGGATTTACGAATTTTATTAACAGATATGTATTCTATCTTGCCAAACTTCACTCATCGCAAAAAGCAAAAGGAATGAATTATTACGAACTTGCAAGGACATATCAGATTACATTCTGCATGTACGATGTTCTTCCCGATTGGTCTGACTTTGTGAATAGATTTACATTGAAGTCCATCAACGGAACAGAGCTAACAGATCAGATAAACATGGTGATTGTCGAATTAAACAAACTTGACACTTTACTTAAGAAACCTGTAACCAATTTATCGGATTTTGAGAAATGGACATTATTTTTCAGGTTTGCGCAAGATCCTGTACACAGGGGAAAAATCAATGATATAATAAAGGAGAAGGAGGAGATAGACATGGCAGCTACATTATTAAGGGAAATAAGTCAGGACGAACACGAACGAGCCAGATATCTCAGCCGCATGAAGTTCGAGACCGACCAATATTCCAATTTGCATACAGCTGAAGCCAGAGGCGAGATGAAAGGCGAGCTTCGTGAACGTGAAAAATGGCAGGGTGTTGTTGCTGACATGAAAGCAGAGATGACAAATAAGGAAGCAGAAATTGAACGGCTTCACAAACAAATAGTAGAGATGGAATTAAAAGGATAAAATGCTTTAAAGGCCGATGTTAGAAACGGGCATCGGCTTATTATCTATAAATAATCGTAAGAAATATTACATTGGTTCAAAGAGGATGTTTTGAAACAGGCAGCTTTATGGTTCGTACTGGAATGCTTGCTCCGCAAAATCCCTTTGATGTGCTTGGAACAGGTTTTTCTGATTATGAATGGGATGGTTATTCGTTTAAAGATTTTGCTAATAGATGGCCGCCATCAAGATTCTTAAACCCTTAATTTTAACGGAGATATTTTAAATGCATAAATTATTATTTATTATACCAATTACCGCATGGTTAAGAACATATTCACCCTTAAAGAAATTTTAAAGGTGTGAGCGCAAGACTTTGCGTGCCTGTGTTTCCAAACCGTATGCTTAATCAATTAATTGAAAGACAGAGGCGCAAACTATATGTTCAAAATTCATAACATTATTCGAGAAAGGCATGGGTGGAAGCACCCATGCTTATTTTTCATTTAAATTAACACACGTGTAAAAAAATTACTTGAAAGAGCGCGGGTAAAAAGGTTTGTGGGCCTTACTATTGCTGCGCAAGCAGTTTGGTCTGCGTGAATAATGCCAGCTAGCGGCTGTTTAGAAAAATGCCAGAGCCATTCTAGCCCACAAGCATTTTTACCAGCACTCTTATAAATAATATTTTTAAGCATATGATTTAACACCCACATATTGACACAAATGCAAAATTTTGTAAAAATACGCTATATATGGTAAAGATTATGTCTGTTTTTTTAAAAAGACCAGTATTTTTTATATGGTTTATTATCTTTCTCTTTTCTGCGGAAAACCTTGTCTTTGCCCAAAGCGCCGAAGAAATCGATGTTCTTCTTGACACAAACGAAGTAACATACGCGCAAATATCGTATTTAATACTCAATGCGGCGCAGATACAGGATGTCTCAAGTCCCGATGCTGCGTTTAATTACGCAGTTCAAAGAAACTGGCTGCCGCGAAACGCGTCAATGCAGGACAAGGCAAGGCTTGATACAATGGCGTTACTTGTCATGCAGGCATTCAGCATACCGGGCGGCGTAATGTATTCCATTACAAGAAGCGGGAGTTACGCATTGGCAGCGCATTATGCGTACCGCGAGCTTGTTTATATAAATATAATACAGGGAAGGGTATCGCCGCAGATGAAAATATCAGGAGACCAGCTGCTATACATTGTAAACAGTGTTCTTGCAAGGGAAGAAGAATAGAAAATGAAAAATAAACGCGGATTAAATAAACATTACGGACAAAAACATCTCCGTGCTTTCTGCGTATTGCGCAGCTTTTTCTTCTTGTGTATTTTTTGCATTGTATCAATTGTAAACGCCAATGACTTTGGCATTATTATCGATCAAACTGTAAGTTACGGCGGAATAGAAGAAAACAGCATCGAATACTCAGGAAAGATAATACCGCGTTATCAGGCGCTTTTGGGCGATAGAGGAGAATTATACATTTCCGCCGGATTTGAATGCGAATATATTTATGAAAACTGGCGTTTTATACCTGAACTCTTAAGGACGGAATTATCATTTCAATTTGACAAAGCCGATTTGACGGCAGGACGCATGTATTATTCAGATCCGTTGGGATTTATTGCCTCGGGGCTTTTTGACGGAGCGCGATTAACGATTCTTTCCGATTTTGGATCTTTCAGTGTTGGAGCATGGTATACAGGTTTTCTTTACAAAGAAAGAATCAATATAGTTATGACACAGGATGATCTTGCGTCTTTTATTACAGAGCTGGATTTTAATAATTTTTACAGCACCTATTTTGCGCCAAAAAGATTGATTGCCGCGTTTGACTTTGAACATTTAGATTTGGATTCGCTTCAATCAAGATTGGCTGCTATTGCTCAGTTTGATTTAACAGGAAACCTTAACAGCCAGTATATTGCCATAAAATTAACAAAGGCTGTCGGATTAGTATCCATAGATATGGGCGCTTGCGCTGAATTTATTCTGGACGGCAAGGAATTTGGATTTGCATGGGCAGGAGTTTTCGGCATTCAGGCGTTTTTGGGAAAATCCGGGCTTTTATTTTCAGGACGGTTTTCAGGCGCCAATTTCAATGACAGCCCGGTATCGGCATTTTTGCCTATCACGACAATTGCAATGGGAGAAATTTTAGACGCCAAGTTATCGGGAATTTCCTGTATAACCGCCGAATATTCCTATATGTTAAGCAGAACATTGACAGCCTCCGCAGGCTCGACATATTTTATTTTAAGTGACAATGAGACATTTTTGGGTTATCCTGTAACAGAAGACAATACGGGTTATTTTCTTGGACCTGAATTCTCGGCAAGAATTATTTGGAGTCCGTTTTCCGATTTAAACATTAATTTAAAGGGCGGCGTATTTTTACCTTCTTTGGGAAACGCAGCGCCGGATGCCGGCATTAAGTGGCGCATCGAACTAAATGTTATTTTTGGGTTATAAGTGAGGGATACATGTTAAAATCATTTTTAGCTTTCTTTTTATTTTCTGTGCCATTTCTTATTTTTGCCCAGAACGGAACAATCAGATCGATGAGCGGTCAGATCGAGCTAAAACATCCCGGTTCATCAGACTACATTTCTGCCAATGTCGGCGACACCGTCAGGGAAGACACTGAAATCTACGCGGGATTAAGAAGTAACGCCGTAATCGCCGTAGGCAGCACGGTAATTTCTGTGCGTCCTCTGACGCGTCTTACATTAAGGCAGATACGCGCTTCTGCAGAAGAAGAACAGGTTGACGTAAATTTAAGATCCGGAAGAGTCCGGGTCGAGGTTAACCCTCCTGCAGGAACCAGGACAACCATGAGCGTTACAAGTCCCTCTGCGACAGCTTCTGTACGCGGCACCACTTTTGAATTTGATACCCGTGTCCTTCGCGTAGAACAGGGTGCCGTAAGCTTTCGAGGTACAAGAGGTTATGCCGTAACTGTAAACGCAGGAACTGCAAGCGTTGTTACCTCGAACGGCGCCGCCGCCGCTCCCGTAACGGTATCGGAAACTCAGACAGTTCCTCCTGTCGTACAGGAAGCTCAAGTGAGGTCTTCGGGTGATTCCCAAGCGGTTACAGGCGGCATCGATCGCGCTAATATCGGCGTAGGGGTAGAATATCCGGATTAAATATAAAAAGCAGATTATTGCCGTAATCTGTGCGTTTGCGGCAGCGTTTATTATTTTATATGTCATTTTTAGTTTTCGCTCTCCCATTTTAATGCTTACGGAACAGTCTTTTGTCAGTCTTTACGGAGCAGAAAGAATTAAACGTAAAGCCGCTAATGTATCATGGGCTTTTTTTCGTCCGGTAAAAACCGTAGAAATAGCAGAAGAAGCCGGCGAGGACATTATTCCCCATGCCATTGCGCAAGTCTCGGCAAAGCCGTACTGTGTAGTTTTTCCGCTAAGATTTTCAGGTTCCGCTGCAAGTTATATCGAGCAAAATCCGGGCGTTCTTGTAATAATCCTGGAAGGAAGACATCAATATAGAAGAACAAATACGGGTTTATTCATCTATAAAACCGATATTGAGGCGGATTTTTACAGGGCTGGTCTTGCTGCTGCTGTAATTTCGAAGGATAAAACAGGAAATGTCGCTGTTTTTATCGAGCCGCGTCAATTTTCTTCTTATAGAGAACTGACAAGACCGGCATTTTCCCGAGGCATGGAAGAATGCGAAAGTGCCAGGGAGATTAAATTTTACTCTTCCCTGGCTGAAATGCCCGCAAATACAGGGTTATCCTGCGTTGTTCTGGCAGGGACGGCTTATGACTATCTGGACAAGAAGGAAGAGGTTCCTGTCATTGTTTTTTCATGGCTAGACCCGTCCCTTATGCCTAGGGACGCAGTTTTGGTTATTGACGACTCGCCCTGGGCTCAGCTAAAGGAGGCTGTAAGCATGGCGGAGGCAGGGGAGGAACGGGGATTGATAAAGTCAGAAATATCAATATTAAGTAAAAATTTTAACAGAAGGATATTGCAAAAGCTAAGGCAAATACGTTAAAATGAAGGTATCAGCCTATGTGCTAATTGACAAAGGTGATGTTTACAAATATAATTAAAACCAAGGCTTAATTAAGGAGTTATAGAATGAAACACACAAGTTTCAAAATTATCTGCCTGATCCTGTGGGCATGTTTAATCAGCTTTTCTGCTTATGGTCAAAGTTATGGTCAAACGACTGTTGCCATGGAGTCAAGGATTCTGGAATCATTTAACGGAGATGATGACTCTCCGTATGTTTGGAGAACTCAAGCCAGCAGATTTATTTCGGTTGTCAGAAATGAGAACGGCGAACCGGTGAATGACAGTAACGGCAATCCCCAAAGGTTTCCGCTTACTTCGTATGTGAATGCTTGGCCTGTGGCAGTTTTCGGGTATGCCCGCGCTCCGGATGCTCCGCCTTTGAGGAGTTTTGGTTTGCGCGGTCAGTTCGATCGCAGAGGTTATAACTGGATAGATTTGTATCCGACTTTGGCAAACGACGATTCGGGCACTCCGTTCGAAATTCCGATCCCCGGCAGAGTTCATAACTTTGACATGTGGGTTTGGGGTGCAAACCTTCGGTATTACATCGAACTTTATGTCCGCGATTACCGCGGGGTAGTTCATGCTTTAAGGCTTGGCGATATTGGCTATGCCGGCTGGAGAAACCTTCGCGTAACTGTTCCGGGTAACATTACCCAGTCAAGGCGCACATTGCCTTCGTATGCAGGATTAACATTTGTTAAATTCAGGATTTGGACGCAGCCTGTCGAAAGGGTTGATAATTTTTATATCTATTTCAAACAGCTAAAGATATTAACAGATATGTTTGAAACCTTGTTTGACGGCAACGATTTGGCTGACCCGGAGCATGTCGATAGACTCTGGGCAAGCGAATAAGGAGAAAAAAAATGAAGAAGTTTTTAACATTTGCATTAATCCTGAGTATCTGCGCCTTTGCATTTGCTCAACAGGAAAGACAGATAGGCACACCTGATGCTGAGAGGCTTGGAATTGATTCAGCTCAGCAGTTAATCAGAGAAGTTTCTGTTGAAAAATTCGAGCATGACGGTTTCTGGATGTCCACGATGTCAACCGACGACGGTTATACAACTACAAGATTATTCAGGGGCGCTCCTGCGGGTAAACAGGCTATCCCCGAAGAAGAAGGAATGAACATTCCGGATATTCATGTTCTGGGTACCAGAGTCGACTTTTTACGCAGAAGCTATTCAAGCTTTACAATTTATCCAAGCCGCCCTATTCCAATCGAAGGTATTACAAAGACCGTATCGGTATGGGTTGCAGGACGTAACTTTAACCATTCACTGGTTCTTTTAATCCAGGATTTCTACGGCAGATATTATGAGTTCTATATGGGACGCCTTAATTTCATGGGCTGGCAGAGAATGACTGTTGCCATTCCTCCTGCTCCGGATGACGGCTTAAGCGGCGTTGTTCAGCGAAGCTACCATTATCAGGGTAACTTCGGCATCAAGATAACAGGCTTTAGAATTGACTGTGACCCAATGGAAGCAAGGGGCAGTTACTATATCTACTTTGATGATCTTCGCGCCGAAACAGACTTGTTCTCGGAAAGTCACCGTGACCCCGACGACATGGTCGACGGCTGGTAAGAAAACTAAAGGCTGCCTGAATAAGGCAGCCTTATGTTTATATGGTACTACAAGGAAAAGGAGCTGCGCCCGGGGCGGCGGTGGGCAGCGTTTATATCTACAATAAAAAATTTAATATACCTGCGGAAAATTTTGTTTCATCGGGAAAGGAACAATCCGAGCTTGATCGTTACAACACAATTAAAAAACAGGCATTGGAAGAACTTGAAAAAATAAGACTTAATATGAGCGAAACAGATCCTGCCAAGGCGGAGATATTCGACGCTCATAAAGAAATTGTAGAAGATATAATAATTAACGAAGAAATCCCGGCGCGAATTTTGAACGAACGCTGGAGCGGCGACTGGGCAATTTATCAGGTTTACGGAGATGTTCTTAATCTATTAAGAAAAACCCCCGACCCTTTAATCTCAGAACGCGCCGCAGATTTTGACGATATCAGGGCTTTACTTTTGCAATTGTGGTACGGTCAAAAACCACCCGATCTTTCCGGTCTTAAAGAACCTGTGATTATTGCCGCTAAAGAGCTCTTTCCTTCGGATACTGCGGGATTAAAGAAAGATAAAGTGCTGGCGATTTTAACTGAGAAAGGCGGGGTAACGTCGCATTCCGCCATTATCGCAAAAAGTTTTGGGATACCTGCAATTTTGGGAATCGAAGGGCTTTTAAGCGCAGTTAAACAGGGACAGCTTGCCGCTGTAAACGCGCTTGAAGGAACGGTTGTCCTTGACCCCAAGGAAGATGTAACAAAAGAAATAATTTCTAAAAACTCAAGTCAACTTCGCGATATGAAAGATGCTGATAATTACCTTTATAAGGAAGCGCGGACAAAATGCGGGGAAAAAATCGATATCGGCTTGAATGTTTCCAATGTAAATGATGAAGAATTAAAAGCGCAATTGTTTACCGATTCTGTTGGTCTTTTTAGGACTGAATTTTTGTACATGGACTCTGATACCCTGCCAACCGAAGAAGAGCAGTTTAATCAATATAAGAAAGTTTTAAAATGTTACGGAAAAAAACCTGTTATTCTTCGCACCCTGGACATAGGCGGCGACAAACAGGCTGCTTCTCTTTCGCACATGCAAAAGCGCGAAGAGAATCCGTTTCTTGGAAACAGGGGCATAAGGTTTTGCTTTTCTTACCCGGAAGTATTTAAGACGCAAATAAGAGCCGCTCTTCGCGCATCTTGTTTCGGCAATCTTTGGATAATGACGCCGATGATTAGTTCCATGGACGATGTTCGCATGGCAAAAAAAATAATAGAAGATGAAAAAAAAGAGCTTAGTAAATCCGGCATAAAAATGGGTGATGTAAAAATCGGCATTATGATAGAAGTTCCTGCCATTGCGCAGATTGCCGATATCGCCGTAAAAGAGGTTGATTTTGCAAGCATAGGTTCAAATGATCTTTGCCAGTACATGTGCGCATCTGACAGAACAAACATTGCGGTTGACAATTATTATTCGCCTCTTCATCCTGCAATTCTACGATTAATACACGATGTGTGTAAAACGTTTAATACGTCAGAAAAACCGCTCTCAATTTGCGGCGAACTTGGCGGTGACATTCAGGCAATTCCTCTGCTTATCGGTCTTGGCATAAGAAAATTCAGCATGGGAGCGGCTTCTGTAGCCGCAGTAAAGCGGGTAGTTTCCAAAGTTACGGTTGGGGAATGCGAAGAACTTGCGAAAAAAGCGCTTGTGCTGGGTACGGCAGGGGAAATTAAGGAATTAATTTCTAAAGCGCAGGACTAAACTTTCTCCTTGATTTTCGTAGATAATTATTTATCTATCTTGTATAAATCCAGGCCTGTCCTTTCTTCCCAATCCTTTTAATCGCTTTCATTTTGGTAAGAACATATAGGGCTTTTTGAGAAATATGCCTTTTAATTCCGGCTTTTTTTGCATGGGAAGTGACTGTAAACTCTTCTTTGGTTTTAAAAGGAATAAAATGCTTTATAAAATCAGCCTTTTTAGAAAAAATTACGCTTTCGTGAAAAGCCGCAAGAGATTTATCGCGCTTACTTATTCCTTTTTTGCGCCATGTACCTTTGCCGTCTTTAACGCGTTTTTCCGTAGTGTCAACTAACGCCGCCTCTATTGTGATATTTTTTATAAGCGCAATTTCTGGCGCATGAAGTAGGGCATCGAAGAGATCCCAAAGGGAACCGCGAACAGGGCTTTTTCGTCTGTAGAGAAGCTTGCCTTTTGTATCAAAAACCTCGATATTTTTGGAAATTGGGATAGGATGGATGATGCGAACGCTTCCGTGGGATGCAAATTCCTTTACTTTTTTGCGTAAAGGGGCAAAACTGCCCGTTTGCACCTCTATATATTCGCCTTTTTTGCTTATTCCGTCTGCGACAAACTCGCCAACCTGTACTTCGCTCTTGCCGCCTTCGCCTGTATATTGAAATTTCAGTGTTTTATGAAGGCTGCTCTCATTTTTTGTACCGATGGACCTTTTAAAACGCTGTGCTTCTGCCAAAAGCGACTTTTTTCCCATCTTTTAAATATATTCCTTTAATTCCTCGGCGCTTAAAAGGTCTAGAAAGTGATAAGTCTCACTTACTCCTGTTCTTTCTTCGGTTTTTATCCCTGCAACCTTGAAAACTATCATCTTGTTTGTTGGGAGGGGAAGGCTTAAAAGGTTCCCATTCATGTCGACAAGGGTGTTAAAGGGAAGACGTCCCTGCACTTCCTGAACGTCACCTTCGGGGAAAACAATGAAATATTCGCTAATGTGCATGTTGAATATTATCAAAATGGGTAAAAAGACGCAATTATACCTCGTTACTACATAAACGTTAAGTGGAATTTGCATTTTTTTTCACTTTTTTTGAAAAAATATTATGAATAGTGATTGACGTTTAAATAATATCGTGTAAAATGTAACTAGATGGGATGAAGTGGGAGAAAGTGGAGCAATGATGTTACAAGGCGAACACAATGTAATTCTCGATGAAAAGAACCGGCTTACTCTGCCTGCTGGTCTTCGTAAAGAACTGGATACATCTACCATTGTTCTTACGAAGGGCGCGGACAAATGTCTGTGGCTGTATACAAGCGCAGAATGGGAAGAGCAGTTCGCAAATATCATCAAAGAGAACACAGATCCATTCTCCAAGAAAGACCTTCGCCTTTTTAGAAAATATGTCGCATCGTCGCAAACTATAGAGATTGATAAAGCGGGCAGAGTTCTTCTTCCCGAGACGCTTAGAGAATACGCAGGTATCTCAAAAGACTGCGTTGTTTTGGGTTCGATTTACCGTATCGAAATTTGGGATGAAAAAGGCTATCGCGATTACTGCAATGAAGATGATGAAGAAAACGCCAATGAATTTGAAGCGGCATCCGAGGAACTTAGTCAGCGATTAAAAAAACAGAGGGGTATTGAATAATAATGAATTACATACATACTCCTGTAATGGTCGAGGAAACACTTAACCTCCTTGGCCCGAGAAAAAACAACGAATGGATGGTTGATGCCAATACCGGGGAAGGCGGACATAGCTTTGCTTTTCTCTCAAAATATAATGATCTTAAAATTATTGCTATTGATGCTGATTCCGGTATTTTGGAAATTGCTAGAGAGCGTTTGTCACCCTTTACCGATCGTATCCACTACTACCATGGCTGGTCTCATGACTTCTTCGCGGAATATCCGAAGGAGCTGAGACGGCCGGATACGATTCTTTTTGATTTGGGTATAAGCAGCTTTCATTACAAAAAAAGCGGCAAGGGTTTTACTTTTGAAAAAGACGAATATCTTGATATGCGCATCGATACAGAGTCAGGCGTAACTGCGGCAGAACTTTTAGCGCGTCTTCCAGAGAAAGAACTTGCGGATTTAATTTATAATAACGCCGAAGAAAAATTTTCCAGGCGTATTGCTTCTTCAGTCGTTCGCCAAAGACAAAATGCGGCAATAACAACTACTCAAGCTTTGGCTGATTTGGTTTATAAGGCTGTGCCTGCTAATTACAGACATGGCCCGATTCACCCTGCGACAAGGACGTTTCAAGCCTTGCGTATCGCGGTGAATGGAGAGTTGTCACGGCTTCCATCGCTCCTTGAGACAGCGCTTGCAGCCCTTGAGCCGGGGGGACGGCTTGGGGTGATCAGTTTTCATTCATTAGAGGACAGGATTGTAAAAAACTTCCTGCGAGAAATGAATAAAAACTGTACCTGTCCTGCACATGCGCCGATATGTAA
>Ga0209755_10009114_pt1 | contig 10512 bp, 5 predicted proteins | sample TergutCo191P1_FD_187301 | JGI IMG/M metagenome (GOLD analysis project Ga0209755, IMG submission 187301) | Cornitermes sp. P1 segment gut microbial communities from Petit-Saut dam, French Guiana - Co191P1 (SPAdes) (version 2) | ecosystem: Host-associated > Arthropoda: Insects > Digestive system >...
ACGTGTACAAGATGAATCTGCCACAAATCTGTTACTAATATCCCATCTACAGCTAGGTCTTCCAAGTGGTCTCTTTTCCAGGAGTTTCATACCAAAACCATGAATGTTTGTTCTGTCCTGTGAATGCTGCAGACTCAACCAATCTGTCCTTGATTTGGTCATCATGATAAATGGCAAAGAGTACAAGAAGTTTTCATGATGCAGTTTTCTTCAGCCTCCTCTTACTTCCTAACTCTCAGATTTAATTATCCTCCTGAGGAACCTTTTCTCAGACACCCTCCATCTATATTCTCCTTTAGTGTCATTCTTTGTGTGTTTGAAAAAATCATGACTGTGTTAGCATGCATTCACATGTGCTTCTTTATCTTTTGAGCCAAATCGATCAAGTCCTGTCCTTTGTTAAACAGTATGATGAAGTCTGTCTCTGCATCATAGCAGATTTTTCAGCACTCCATGCCTGTGTTTTACATTTCATATCGATTGTCTGTTAAAATAAAATTTTCCATGTGTTTAAAAGTGACTAGTGGAATGAGTAAAGTCACATAAGGAGCAGTCTGCAGTTGTACATTTTAATTCTCTCGCCTTGTTAAAATCTGGAAATTTCCTTATGTGATTATAGTTCCTATTCTGATCAAAAGCATTTTCGTAAATGATTATATTATATGTGCTCCACAGAAATTCACAAAGAACTGGTAATGTAATGTGTTTTTGAAGTGGTCATACTTCTTCCTTCATTTTGAACAGGTTGGTAGTGTAGTGCAAACTCTTGAATTTTAAAGGTGTCTCATTCAACTAATACTCCACCAGCTACTTAATCTTGACTGTGGTTTTGTATGGTTTCATTGTGTCCCAGTGAGTTCTTGAGTACTTCTCTGGAGTAGAGCACTTTAAATCCTTCCAGCTGTAATTAGGCTAGATGACATTTTATCAGGCCAATAAACTGAATGAGACAGTATATTTTAGGTTGTTCGTATTTTATGATCACTAACTTTTCTGTCATCCACTTTGCTATCGAAAACTATAAGCCAGAATGAATGGTGACTTTGAGACTCAGGGGAAGGAATATTGCCTTCACCATTTCGGTGATATGTTTAGGAATCTTTCTAGACCCTAAATTAAATTTGAAGCAACACCTCACAGAAAGAAGGAAGAAATTTTACTCCTTTATGTGGGCATGTAGAACAGTTGTGGGTAAATCGTGTGAAATTAACCCCAGTATAGCCATGTGGATGTATAAGACAGTCTTGCTGGGACAAATACTGTACGCATCAGTGGTCTGGTGGTGTGTGGTGAGTACGGTGGAAGCAAAGAACCTATAGCGAAGCCTACAGGGTAGTTACTCAAGGACTCCTGTAGGGTCTGTGATAGCAACACCCACAGAGGCACTGGAAGTAGCCCTCTGTTTAACTCCCCTGGACTTGGCTGTCATTGGAGCAGCTAGATTCACTGCATACAGATTGAGCTGTCAGGGAGAATGGAGGAATACAGGGTTAGGACATATGAAACTTCAGTTCCTCCAGAAATATCCTTTTACGTTAAAACAGGATAGAATCCTTAAAAAAAAATATCATTCATAAAACAATATAAAGTATTTATACTGACTAGAGAAGTCCAGTGTATGCCAGGTAAAACTGCCAACCAAAACATTGACATTTGGTACATAGTAGGGTCAGGAATTAGCAGCTGCTTTGGTGCAGGTGTTTGTGGGCCAAGGGTCAACCACAGGGAGAATATTCCTATGGGCTGCCTGTCTACAGTGTTTCAAACTGCAGTGATGGCAATCCTGAGGTGCGCAGAACTCCTCTTGTCAAAGAACTTAACGAGTAGGAGAATACATATGTGCTCTCCAGCAGGGCAGCAATAGCAGCACTTGCAAAATCCACCACGTAATCGGATCTGGTATGGGAGAGTATGCAAGTGGTAGAAAAACTGTATGGATCTAAATAAAGTCACTTTAGTACAGATACCTGGGCATCATGGAATACTTGGAGGTATGGAATACTGAGTAGATGGAAGCTTAAAGTGGCTGAGGGGCTGTTAAGAGGCCACACAAACCGTAGAACCCATTTATTTAAACTTGGACTCAACACAGAGGCAGGATTGCCAACTGTGGGGACCAAACAGGAAGATAGCATATGTATTGTTTGTTTGTGTCTTTCACTGGCATGCACAAGATACAAAACCTTGGGTCATATATTCTTACCACCCAAGGATCTAGAACACATGAGGGTGAATGGCCTAATAAACCTGGTTGCCAATTCCAGACTTGGCATAATACCTTAACCTCTTATTAAAATAATGAGGAGATACAATGGATCCTATAAAGGTCTACTTGTCGTTAGGGACCATAATGGACCCACTTGCTTACTTGCTGTTCTACTCCTACTGCAATCCGAAAATATAAAGATTAAAATATACAGAACCGTAATTAGCCTATTTTGTATGGGAGTGAAAGTTGGTCTCACATTGAGGAAGGAGGCTGATGGTGTTTGAGAATAGGGTACTGAGGAAGATAGTTTTTTAGGGCTAAGAGGGACATGGTAACAGGAGAGTGGAGAAGACAATATGATGAGGAGCTTTATGATCTCTGCTCCTCACCGAGGATTATTCCAATGATCAAATTCAGAAGAATGAAATGGGTGAGGCATGTTAGGGGGAGAGGAGAAGTGCATACATATTGGCGGGGAAACATGAGAGAAAGAGTGCGCTTTAAAGACCTAGGCAAAGATGGGATGATAATATTAAAATGGATCTTCAAGAAGGGGATGGGGGACATGGACTGGATTGATCTGGTTCAAGATTGGGACAGGTGACATGCTCTTGTGAATGCAGAAATGAACCTTTGGTTTCCATAAAATAAGGGTGGAAGTTGAAGAGGATTACATTTGCAGGCACAATGTGGGAAACATCAAATTCCATCATCCTAACCATCCACAGGACTTGCTTCCGTGGCCTCACTCGTTGTAGTTTCTCAGTATGAAAAAATCAAATAGTGTTTCTGTTTTTCTGTCTTTGTAGGTTGTATTGTCTGCGTGCTCATCATACTTTCAGAAGCTGCTTTTGGAAAATCCATGTAAACATCCAACAATAATTATGCCGCAGGATGTATGCTTCAGCGATTTGAAGTTCATTATAGAGTTTGTCTATCGTGGAGAAATTGATGTGTCTCAGGCTGAATTGCAGGTATGTAATAATCATTGTGCTGTTTTCAAGCTATTACATTGCTCATATGAGTCCATGGGACTGATTTCTACAAACACAGAGGACAACATCCATATTGGCTTCAGAAAACATTCTACTATCAGAAATTACATGTTACCTTTGTTATCCCAGATACTGCTTGTTGTCATGTAGTTCTGTGCTTGTTGCAATCAATTAACACCAGATGGTAGTGTATGTCAAGCTGTTTATGTGGAGTGAGACTGTATGTGTATGTTGAATTATGCCATGAGTACAGGACTCTTAGTAGTACACCTTATATCTAACAGCCAATCTTGCAGTTTGTTTTGTACAAACATAATTATTAAAGATATTTTGCAACTCTGCTAAATGGTAGGCAAGACTAACTAATTTAACAATACATTGAAATTTTTTCGGGCAGACAGCCACATCAAGATGTGAAGGTTTTCCTACATTTCAGGAGCTAGCTCCTTCTTCATCTTCAGGGTGTGATGGTGGTATGGTAGCACCAAAACTAGTGACATCAGTTAGTCCTCAAAACTTCGGAAAAACCTTCACATCTAGGCGCAGCTGTCTGTTCGAGAAAATTTCATTGAATTCTGTCACCATGAAAGATTCAAGACTTTTAAATTTAGCAATAATGAATAATTTATTCTTAAATGATTTATTCTTAAATTTGTAATATAATTTAGATCTTTGTTCAACATGTGCTTGCCCTGTTGTGTCGTATGGTGTAGTGTGCTGCTTGCAACAAATATATGCAAATTGTCTTACCAGGACTGTGCCATATTTATAATATGGTGACTAGTCGTGTTAGTATAGTGTAATACAGTGCTGTGGTGTTAGGAAACTGACATCAATTCAAATTCAGTGACATGAACACCTTCTTACTGCAGTCCCTGCTTAAAACTGCCGATCAGCTGAAGATCAAAGGTTTGTGTGAAGTGCCTGAAGGAAGGGAAGGCAATAGTGGTTGTGGAGCTGCTGAAGTAACGCCCCTTCCTATCCTGTCACGACGTTCGTTCACAAAGCTGCGCCGATTATCTGGTAGCAAACGTCAGCGGGGGCCGGACATGGTGCGAAGAGCCATCTTCAAAGAATGTGATCACAACCATCACCTTCAGCAACAGCAATTACAACCACAGCCCCTAACAAGTGTTGGTACTCCCACTGGAACATCTGTTCTTGACCTTGGGGTAGCAGAAATTTCTGCCCGTCCTGCTGAAAGCCATGTTCCCGAGTGTGTCACTGTGGCCACATCAACTGAAGATGACAATCCTGAAGTTCCAGTTGTAGTATTGGAAAGTAAAGTGCCGCAGCATCAGGTGAGTACCTGAATTGACTTGAATTACTGTCTTGCATGTTGTGGTGCATTAGAAAGATCGTAATGGCTTGTTCTGTGTTAAGTACCACTTTAATTTAGGGCACCCATTCATGTAACTATAGCTTACATATTAACCTTTTAAAAAACTGCATTTAAAATTATAAACACGCTTAAAAAGCACCCCTAGAAATTCATTTTATATATTTAGGCAACAAGGAAATTTGCAACCTTCTTAGAACATGCTGCATAGTCCCTGCCTTATTTTTCCACAAAATACCATTTATTTCATAATTTTATCTTCATCTGTTTCAAATTATACATTTTTTATAAACCATGCGCTAAAATGTAAATACCCACCTGAGTAGGTTAGACGTTAAGTCCACGTTAATTACAGTTGCTTATTAAATTTGAAGTACCACTTTAATTTCCAGCACCTAGTCTTACAACTTCCTGTAAAAGACTGACAACTGAAATCTTGGAAAAGTAAGGAATGCAGATAACATGGGTTGGGATTTCAGCGATGGCCAGCAACTACTACCTAAACAAAATAATTTAACATCTATTCATTACTGTCAGTTAGTGCCTTTTGGACTGGTGATTTTTGTTGACTTTCTGTGCGTTCAAACAGGTACTAACTTAATACTCCCAGCTTCATTTTCCCCCTGTCTTTGTGCACTCACCCTGCAAGTCTCAAGTTATCAGTCCAAGACTGTAGTTGCTTGTTACATGTGAAGTATGACTGGATGCCTGAAATAAAAGTGGTTTTTACATGTTACGTATTACTTAGTTTAAGATATTGAACCATACAACAGTGAAATTTTCCCCCTCTTCCCCATGTTTCTGTAATATTTGGTACAAAATACTTCCAGGAAAAGACTTTTGTTTGTTATCTTCCCCCACCCTCTGGTTTAAGCCAGAGTAAGTTTTGAAGTTTCTCTTTGTCTATTTTGGTAAGCTAGTTTAACTTTTTATGTGGTTTGTCTATTAATTTACTCATTAACTATGTATTTCTTCACAAACTCTTATTTGGTTTATTCTGTTGACACTGATCATTTTCTAACCCCCTCCCCCCTCATTAAAGATGTAGGCCCCTTCCTATTATTAAAAAAGCAAGTACTTGCACATACAATTCATGTAAGATACATACATATGATATTCCCTCTTACATGTTTCGGCAGTCATCCACCATCAACACATAGTAACACCTGAAACTTACCTAGTTTAAAACCTGATGACTCCATTGTTTGTGTAAGTATATAAGTTAAAATGAAATAACACAGTCATTGCTTATTGTAAAATAAAATGTATCAAAAAAGATAACATTGTTACAAGTTTTTCAGATCCCTAAACATATAGTATGCCAGTGTTATAAAAGTCCTGATTTATGAAGAAGAAGAGTCGAATACATAGTAGTATATATAAAGTGCTTATCCTCATAAATACATCATAAATGTCACAAATGTTGAATCAGACATACCTTTTAATACATTTTACTTTACAGTAATCAGTGACTTTACAGTCACTGATTACAAGCAATGCCTTCAGCAGATATTAAACTGTGTAAGGTTTAGGTCTTACTCCCTGGTGATGGCTGTCGACTGCCGAAACTTGTAGGAGGGAATGTTATGAATGTATCTTACATGCTTTGTATGTGCAAGTAGTTGTTTTATTAATAAGTAGAAGTATAATATGTTGCATGGACTGAAGAGTATCAAATTTGCCACTGGAATATGGAGAGAAGTGACATTAGCTTTGTGAGTACTACCATCTGCGAAATAATATGCATTTGTGCACAGATTTGAAGGATCAGTTAGGTGGATAAGGAAATGAAATAGTTATAGACCCATTGCATTAAGCATGCAGCAGGTCACAATAAAACATAAACATAAGGTATGGTTGGTTTTTTCTTTTCTCTCCCCAGTTTTCATAAACATATTGGCAAAAGTATCCAGCTTGAAGCTAAATATTTTAGTAAATTATCTACGGGAATTAGGAATGTAGTTATTAATGAACTTCTCTTCCCCATCAGCATTTTATGTGCTTGTTGTTGTTCTGACTAGTGGATTTTTGTCTGCTGTATTCAAAATTCAAGGTGTTTTTAAAATTTGATGGTGACACAAGTATTAAAATGTGTGACCTGCCATCTGCAGTTTTAGTTTTTGTTTTATAAAAATATTTGAACTTAAATGAGAGAAAGTAACAAAAGAATGAGGAAAGCTTCATATACAGGGACATAGCAATTTGTACACTCCACAATGTATTGCTAAGGTAATCGGATCATTGTTGCTGACAATAGGATGTGAGAGTGTTTTCAGAATTTTGGGGCCAATGAATGTAGGGTGAGATACGTAGGACATGTAGCAAATGGTGGAAAACTATTTTGTTCACAAAACTTCGGTCACGTGATGTTCATAACAGTTCCCATTTTGCAATAAAGTTAAGACATCTCTAGAGTTTCCTCCATTTTTATTGCACCTTTAGATATTTACTAAGTTAAGTGAAGGATTTATAGGAACTTCAAATAATGTAGGAGGTGGGATAGCATAGTTGGTATAGTGACTGGACAATGGGCTGGACATCTGAGGTGCAATTCCTGGCAAATCACACAAAGTCTTGCACTAGTGTCTTTTAGCAAGGACTGACATACTCCCTGAGGATGGTCATACGGTGACCGAAACATGTCCGAGGTTTTATGGAATTTTAGCATTTTAATGTGTGAATATGTTCTAGAATTTTATCTCTAAAAACAAGAGACACTAGTGCAAGTAGTTGGTGGTTTGACTTTGTGTCTTATTTTCTTGCACGGTATAAAAATGAAAATAATCCTGGCAAATGCAAGAGATTTTTTCCCCTCTGTAGAACATCCAGGCTGGCTCTGGGACCCAACTAGGTCCCTAGTCCATGGGTACCAGATGTCCTTTCCCTCAGGGTAAAGCAGCCAGGGCCTGCAGTTGACCACTCAGTGTCTATCTAGTGCCCAGGTGAACAATGAATAGAGCAGTACCACCACTCCTACCTGTATGCCCCTTTAGCATGAATAGGGACATTACTATACCATCCACCTTAAGTTACATGGATTTCAGTGTGGTGCATTTGATAGTGAAGCTACAGGTTCAACGTGTTTAATGTTTGTTGAAAATTAGTGTTTGTTGTGCATTTCTGTATTCTTGTGCACTGAGGTCTTGATTAATTTTTTAAAAAAGAGTGTAACAATGTTTTGTATCACCTGATGTAACAGGAAACAATCCTGGATTGTGGTCACAGAGTATATTTATGCATTTCTCATGATTCTCAAAATAAACAGCATTAACCAGTTGGTCTTTGCATTGGAGAATGTGTTTTCTGTGAGATAGGAACAGGATTTTTATGTAGCATCTAGATGAACTTCATACAATACAGGTACAGTCATTGACTGTGATGAAAAATTTCTGACAGATTATACTCGTGTCTTTAAGCATACTCCTAATTTCAAGGGTATATGTTGGAAAAGAACATGTTTAGTTGCAGTAATAAAAATTGCATTTGTAAACTACTGTTTTTACCATCCAGTGACAGACAGAGAGCCTGTCTCCAAAGAGCATGCTGGAATTTATCAGACAATAAATGATAAAAGAATGAAACCACAAGACTCTATAACCTCAGAGGGCCATTCTTAGGGAATGCAATTGATGCATTCCAGCAGCAAGGTCAGCAAAATGGGTTACCAAATGTAAAATTCTGGATGACAAAACATATCTGCAAGTAAGGTTATAGTGATAATCATTAGAATGTGAAAAATGTTTAAAAAATTGTAAAGTTGTGTAAGGTATGATGATACTTGAGTCATATTGCTGTTGTGAACATACTACATGCTGTGTACTAAGTTGGAATGTATGTTAAACTATCATCCTGCCTTAAGCTGAATGTCAGAATAGTATGTTAATTTTTTCTTACGTTTTGGCTGATGTTTAGTTTCTGCATTTTGGCAACCAAAATATTCGATTTTTGCACATCGCTCCATTTCTGTGTAGGAAGTATATACACAACACATTCAGATGTTTGGAGGTTAACTTTATATATATATTCTAATTATTATAACTATGCAACCGTCCTTTCCTGCCCATACTAAAACCTGACTAGCTCCCACCGGTTTGCATGTTCTATCTCAGGGAATATTTACGTGTAGGCTGTATAAGACGGACTGTACAATGTCAGCACTAGCAACTGATAGTAGATCATTTGTTTTATTTACCACTTATTTCAAATTTAACACCAACTTTTAGCAGCCAGCAATCTGAAGTAACCATGGCAGTTGGTTTTAGTTACAAGACCATCACACGACATTTACCTCCCTTGGGTGCTACTGCTAGCATTGAACTCTTGTCCCTCACCGACTTAACCTTCTCTAGTGATTTTCTTACTCCTCCACTCAAAAAGATGATACAAATAAGTCTTCTAGCAGTCAGTTATGTTCAGACCATACCAAAACAGAACAAAAGTCAAGTGTCTCTTCGTCCATCCTGTCCTAAGACTACAAAAGGTTCCTTACAAAGTGTCAGTTGGACACGCTTTCTTCGCTCCAGAAAACCCTGAGTGTTATTTATGACCCTGCTGTTAGAAAGTCAAACTAGCCTTCAAAATGACCAATTTCACCGCAGTCATAGTGAAACCCTGGAAAACTCGTAAATCTACGCGAGGACCAATGTATAACCTTACATCAAGAGAGTCGAACCTAACCCAACGGTTACAACTATAACCTTACTTGCTTGCTTACTCTATAGAGCAGTCATTCTTGTGAAGCTAACAGGTTCTCAGTCAGCCAAGAAAGTCTGCACACTTTATGGAACATGAATGTTCATTACCACATTTGCAAGTTGCCCCCACCTGCCCCTATCCTGAGCCAGATCGATCTAGTCCATGCTCCCGCATCCCACTTCCTTAAGATCCTTCTTAATATTATCCTCCCTTGTATGCCTGAGTTTTTCAAGTGGTCTCTTTCCCTCAGGTTTCCCCTCCAAATCCCTGTATGCACCTCTCCTCTTCCCCATACATGCTACATGCCTCGCCCATCTCAGCATTCTCTATTTTATCATCCTAACAATATTGAGTGAGGAATACAGATCATTAAGCTCCTCATTATGTAGTTTTCTCCACTCTGCTTTTACCTCATCCCTCTCAGGCCCAAATATTTTCCTCAGCTCCCTATTCTCATACCTCAGCCTGCTTTCCTCCCTTGATGTGAGCGACCAAGTTTATAATAATAATAATAATAATATTTATTAACTGCAATTGGGTTGTCACCCGGTGGCAGTGGTTTCACAACAATACAAAACAACAGGCAAAGTTATAATGCTTTATATCTAAATCATTGTATTTTTGGATAGCAAACTGGAAGGCAAAAGAGTTTTACATATGGTGACTAATTTTGTGGACCTTCCTGCTGGAATGTATCAATTTTACTGCTTGAGGATGGTCCTTTTAGGGCTTGAAACATGTTGGAGTGACAAAGTGGTGTTTTAACAATATACAAGTGCCTTTGTCAGTATTTAATTTAATACACAATTAGTGTACAAGTTGTGGTAGGCATATTTTGTTTCTGCATGCCTCCCTACCGGTATTTGCCCCCAAATACGCTCATCTGATGCCTCTACTGAGAAAGTGCCAGGGTTATACATTAATTGGATACGAACATGGAATTACAAGTTTTCCTTCCATCACCATTTTTGACTTCTCGTTATGCCCAGTCGTCTGGGCCGTAAGCTCCTGTATTTCTGCATTGTCGTTTGTGTAAAAATAAACCATATTTTTATATCCAAGGTGTGTTAAGAAATACTTTTATATCCAAGGTGTGTTTTCTCCAATGTCTAGTGCGTAAACAATGGCCGGGTTTGTTAAGCGGACAAGAACACTTAAGGTCGTTAATCGTCTTTGAAATCACGTCAATAAAAATGTTCAGGTACAGTGCGGCAGAGGGCAGCACACGGCGTAACTATCAGTCGTTCCCTCTGGTGGTTGTATCTGTGACTGCC
>Ga0209755_10009115_pt1 | contig 10511 bp, 12 predicted proteins | sample TergutCo191P1_FD_187301 | JGI IMG/M metagenome (GOLD analysis project Ga0209755, IMG submission 187301) | Cornitermes sp. P1 segment gut microbial communities from Petit-Saut dam, French Guiana - Co191P1 (SPAdes) (version 2) | ecosystem: Host-associated > Arthropoda: Insects > Digestive system...
TTCAGGCGCCGGCGAATACGCGCTTAATGATCAGGAAATTCTCGGGTTTGGAAGTACTGCCGGTTATGACTCAACCCTTAACGGTAAGGTGTTGGATCTGGCAATCCGCGAAGCGGTTGACAGGCTTGCGGAAGCAATCGATTCCGGCGCGTGGAAACCGTGATATTGGTAAAATAAGCAGGGAGTAAAGTGATGAAAATTAAAATTGTCGCATTTGTTTCAGCGATCTTAATCGCTGGTTTTTGCCTTGCCGGATGCAGTACGCCGCCGATTTACGTCTGGGAAAATTACCAGGATAATATCTATTCAAATTTGAAGGGCGGTACCAGTATAGAATCGCAGATTTCGGCAATGGAGAAAGATCTTCAGAAGATTCTTTCAAAAAATAAAAAGGTTCCGCCTGGATTTTATGCTCATCTTGGCATGCTGACAGCGGAAGCAAATGATCCGGCAAGAGCAAGAGAATGTTTCAATGAGGAAAAAAAGCGTTTCCCGGAATCTGCGGTTCTAATGGATCGTTTCCTTGCAAGGTTAGGAAGGTAATATATGTATAAAAAAAATATTTTTAAGGTTGTATTTATTACAGCGTTTGCGGCATCTGCGTTTTTGTTTGTCAGCTGCGGTACTACTTCCAAAACAGGAAATTCTGATTATGACGCTTTCAGAGAAAGCCGCCCGCTTTCAATTCTGGTGCTGCCGCCGCTTAACAATTCTGTGGAAGTTGACGCGCCCAATGTTATTCAAGCTTGCGCCACATTGCCGCTGTCAGAAGCCGGATATTATGTTTTTCCTGTTGCTGTAACACAGCAGATGTTCAAACAAAACGGCATACAGACAGCCGCCGATGCTCATGCGGTTTCTCACAGAAGGCTGCGTGAAATTTTCGGAGCAGATGCCGCTTTATATATGACAATTACAAAATTCGGCGCTCAATTTCAGGTATTAAGAAGCGTTGTTGAAGCGGAAGTTTCCGCAACGCTTGTTGACTTAAAAACAGGAAAAGAATTGTGGAAAGGGACTGTTAAGCATCAGGAAGAACCAAGCAAGACCAGTATTCAAGGAGCGGGTCTTCTTGGTGTTGTAGTCGGCGCTGTTGTTGATCAGGCTGCTAATACTTTGTCCAATAGTTCGTATAATACCGGCCGTAACGCTGCCGCGATATTACTCACCGCAGATAGTTCCAAGGGTGTTCTTTACGGTCCGTATAATCCAAAATACGAAACAGATTAATGAAATTTGATATTGAAGTTTTAGATACCACCTTAAGAGACGGTGCCCAGGGAGAGGGAATTAATTTCTCCATTCGCGATAAACTCGCCGTTACTGAGACACTTGATGAACTTGGCGTTGCATGGATAGAAGCCGGAAATCCCGGCAGCAATCCCAAGGATATGGAATTTTTCAAACAAGTCTCTTCGCTTAAATTAAAAAATTCAAAACTCTGCGCTTTTGGTTCGACGCGGAAAAAAGGAATCAAGGCGGGTGATGATACTCAGCTTCGTTCTCTTTTGGATGCGGGAACAGAAGGCATCGTTATTTTCGGAAAAAGCTGGGATTTGCATGTAAACGAAGTGCTTCAGGTTACACCGGAAGAAAATCTTGCAATGATTGCTGAAACAATCACATTGTTAAAAGCCGAGGGACGCCTTGTTATATACGATGCGGAACATTTTTTTAACGGTTGGACAGCCAATCCGGCTTTTGCAATGAGTACGATTAAAACCGCAATTGACGCCGGAGCGGACAGAATTGTGTTATGCGACACCAACGGCGGAATATTCCCCGATAAAATTGCCGCCGCAGTGCAGGATATTAAGAATAATTTTGCGAATGTAAATATCGGCATACATGCGCATAATGACTGCGGACTTGCTCTTGCAAATTCTCTTGCCGCAGTTCAGGCAGGATGTACTCATGTGCAGGGTACTCTTGTCGGTTTCGGCGAAAGGTGCGGCAACACTTCGCTTGCAGCGCTGATACCTTCTCTGGAACTTAAACTGTCTCTTAAATGCCTGCCGCAGGGGAATCTTGTGCGCATAAGCGAACTGACAAGAAGAGCGGCGGAAATTGCCAATGTGATAATTAATGATGATATGCCCTATATCGGCGCGCACGCTTTTTCCCATAAGGCAGGCATGCATGCCGACGGTGTTTTAAAAAATAACCGTTCTTTTGAACATGTCTCTCCTTTTGATGTAGGAAACGACCGCCATTTTCTGATGAGCGAAGTCGGCGGACGCGCCGCGATTACAGAACGCGTAAAAAAAATAGAACCCTCGATGCATAAAGATCATCCTGTGATTATATCGTTAGCTGAAAAATTAAAAAAACTTGAAGCGGAAGGCTGGGCTTATGAAGGCGCGGACGCAAGTTTTGAGATTTTAATTCTGCGCGAGCTTGGACGTTATACGCCATTATTTGAGATAGAAGCATACCGCGTTACAAGCGAACACCCTGTAAGCGAAGCGGTTGAATGTTCTCAAGCATGGGTAAAGGTTCTTGTCGGAGATCAGCATGAAGTTTCCGCTTCTGAGGGAGTTGGACCTGTCGGCGCAATGGACATTGCGCTTCGCCGCGCGCTTACCAGGTTTTTTCCGGGGCTTGCTAAAATGCGGCTGGAAGATTACAAGGTGCGCGTTATTGACGGAAAAGATGCGACCGCAGCGCGTGTCCGCGTTTTAATTGAATCTACGGACGGTCAAAGAAGGTGGAACACAGTCGGAGTAAGCGCGGATATTATTGATGCAAGCCGCGCTGCGCTTATAGATTCAATTGAATACATGTTAATTAACGAAACTTCAAAATAACTGTAAACATAAGTATATATTGACATTTATTATATTTTTCTTTAACATTTCGGCAGGAGGACTGCATTACAATGAAAAAAACAATCGGACTAATTATTGCAGTAATGGTGCTTTTGGTTACAGTTCCCGCTTCCGGGTCGGAACGCAATGATTTCTTCTCAATGGAAGGAAAAAAAATGTGGAGTCTTGGTCTTAATATAGGCAGCTCCTTTGCTACCCCTCTTTTGATTTTTAATATTAATGCGACCATTTCGCCGCTGCCGTATTCTTTCTTTGAATTCGGCGTTGAGCTCGGAACAATAAACGGAATGGCGGGTAAAAATGTAAGTATCGGTGACGTTGAATATACATCGGATTATTTTTACGCAAGAGTAAATCTTTTTGCTCCCTACGGAAAAAGGCAGTTTGATTCTTTCGGCAAACCAAAAGAGGGAGGAGGATGGTATTTGGGAGTAGGACTGGGAATTATGAATGCTGAATATGCATTTATAAAGAGTCCTACAGAGCGTACCGTTGCTACAATTCAAACCCCGACTTTTGACGGAGCTACAGGGTTTTTTATCGGAAGCGGTCATATATTATTCAAAGCCGGATATGCAATACGCACAACAATGGATTTAAATAATTTAATCGGCGTTAATCATCGTATGCTGCTTGGCATTGTTTATCGTATTTATTAGGAGGCATTAAAATGAAGAAATTTATTTTTATTATAGGTTTTGTTTTTGTATTTTTTCTGTTTAATACCTGCGCACTGGAAATTGCCAATGTAATAGGACCAGGCGGCGGATGGGTATTTTATGATAAGGGAAATTATGACGGCGGATGGAGGTATATTGAATGTGCCTCTTTTGATTTCGGCGAAATTAAAGGCGAGCAAATCGGCGATACTGAAAATACTGGTATAAAAAAAGCAATAGATTTATGCAAAGACCATTCCGACGGCAGATACCGCTTCCCCTGGGAAATTCCTGAAGAATCTGTTCTAGAGAAAATGCTTGATTGTTTTACTTATGGGTTAACGCAGTTTAAAGATGATATTTATTATTTATCGGTTAATAATTTGTATCATCCTGTTCCGGGTTATCCGTCTCTTCCTCTGGAACCGGATGCAGATAAAGGAAATGCAGTTGTTCTTTACATGAATTACGATAACAGCATGTTCGGAGAAGTTAAGGAAACCGATAAATATGATGTTGTCAGAGTTCGTCCGATAAGAAGATTCTAACTATCAATACGGAGATGTTATAATGAAAAAAGCAATTATTTGTATTCTTATAATTATAACTTTTTCCGTATTTTTATGCGCCTGTGTACATGTAGATGCGCTTGCGCAGGCAGCGGCGGCAGATGATCTTATCGACCATGATACCGCAAATATGATTAGTCTTTCTGCAAGAGCATTCGGTTCTGCCGCAGAGAATATAAGTTTGGAAGAAGAATATTTTATCGGCAGAGCAGTAGCGGCTAATATTCTGACAACTTATAAAATTTGGAATGAAAAACCGGAGCTGACCGCATATTTGAATAAAATCTGTGCCGCCCTTGTTCTTAATTCACCGCAGCCGAAAAATTTTAAAGGTTATTTTGTCGCAATGCTTGACAGCGATGAGATAAATGCTTTTGCAACTTCCGGCGGACATATTTTTGTTACGCGCGGTCTTGTCGGAGTCGCTAAAACAGAAGATGCTCTTGCAAGCGTTATCGCGCATGAGATTGCTCACTGTCAACTGCGGCACGGCATTAAATCCATTAAATCAAGCAGAATGACGCAGGCAATTCTATTTACCGCAACAACGGGAATAGGAAACGCAATGGGTATGGATATTAATGAATTGAGTGATGTATTAACCGAATCTGTCGGCGAGATAGTTCAAACGATGGTAAATAAAGGTTATTCAAAAGAGCAGGAATATGAAGCAGACATTGCGGCAATGTATTTTCTTGCTGTCGCAGGTTATCAGCCTTCAGCTATTATTGATATGTTAAAAGGATTGGAAGCTGTTCAAACTGTGAGATCGGGATTTCACAGAACACATCCTCTTCCGGTTCAGCGTATTTATTATGCGCAAAGAGCGCTTAACAGATTCCAGGTTGAAGATACAAGTCAGGACAGACAGGAACGCTTTACCAGGTTAAGGATTGATATAGCGGCGCAGCAGGCGGCGTATTAGTCATGAAACAATGTCCGTGCGGCACTGGACGCGCATATTCAGACTGCTGCGAAAAATATATCAGCGGGAAAGCAAAAGCGCCCACTGCCGAAGCTCTTATGCGGAGCCGTTACTCGGCTTATGTTGAGCATGCTGTTGACTACATTATTAACACCTGCGTTCATCGGGGAAAAGATGATATTGATTTTAAATCTACCCGCGATTGGAGCGAACAGTCAAAATGGCTTGGATTAAAAATAATTTCGGTTGAAAAGGGCGGCATTACAGACACGGAAGGTACGGTTGAATTTGAGGCAACTTATGAACGAGATGGTTTAAAAGATGTGCATCACGAGACCGGGAAATTTAAAAAAGAAAAAGACGAATGGCTTTATGTTGACGGGAATATAAAAGCGACAACAATTGTGCGCTCTGTCCCTAAAACAGGACGCAATGATCCATGCCCCTGCGGCAGCGGAAAGAAGTATAAACATTGCTGTGCAAAGTAATCTAACGCTTCCTGTCAACGTTAATATCTAGTTTATTTTTTTTATTTTTGCTACACTAAAACCATGTTAGATTATAAATTTATCGCCGAAAATTTGCAGGCGGTTGCAGCGAATATTGCCGACCGCTTTATGAAAGCCGATGCCGAAGCAGTGGCTCGTCTTTACGCGAAAAGAACAGAGCTTGCAACAGGACTTCAGGCTTTACAGCAGAAGCGTAACGCTAATGCCGACGCCATGAAAGGCAAGATGGAACAGGATGCGCGAAATGCCCTGATTGAAGAAGGTAAAAAATTAAAAGAAGAAATTGCCGCAGCGGAAAGCGGTCTTGAAGCTGTCGAAAAAGAACTTTTAACTGAAGCGCGCAAGATTCCAAACATGGCTCACCCTGACGCGCCTGTCGGAAGAGAAGACAAGGATAACCTCGAAGTAAAAAAGTCCGGTAATATTCCAAAGTTCGATTTTGAACCTGCAGACCATGTAAAACTTGGGCAGGATTTAGATATTATCGACTTTGACGCAGGAACAAAAGTTTCCGGCACTAAATTTTATTACTTAAAAAACGAGGGCGTATATCTTGAGCTTGGTCTTATTCGTTATGCGCTTGATATTCTGCAAAAGAAAGGTTTTACCCCCTTTATAACCCCGGACATTGCGCGTGAAGAAATTTTGGAAGGCATTGGTTTTAATCCGCGCGGAGCTGAGTCCAATGTTTATACCCTTGAAGGCGAGGACACCTGTCTTGTTGGAACTGCCGAGATTACTTTAGGCGGTTATTATTCCGACACAATTCTTCAGCGCGAAAAACTGCCTCTTAGAATGGCAGGGCTTTCCCATTGTTTCAGACGCGAAGCGGGCGCTGCCGGACAATTCTCGAAGGGGCTATACCGCGTGCATCAGTTTACAAAACTTGAAATGTTTGTTTACTGTCTGCCCGAAGAATCAGACCGCTTCCACGAAGAATTACGCGCAATAGAAGAAGAAATTTTTGAAGGTTTAAACATTCCTTTCCGCGTCGTTGACACCTGCACAGGAGACCTTGGCGCGCCCGCTTACCGCAAATGGGATTTGGAAGCGTGGATGCCGGGGCGCAATGGAGGAGAGTGGGGCGAAGTAACATCGACATCGAACTGCACAGATTACCAGGCGCGCCGGCTTAACATTCGCTTTAAAGACACGGACGGCAAAAATAAATTTGTTCATATGCTAAACGGAACTGCAATCGCAATCTCACGCGCCATCATCGCCATTCTGGAAAACAATCAGCAGGCAGACGGCACTGTGCGCATTCCGCGCTCATTAGTGCCTTATGTCGGTTTTGATTTGATTGGAAAAAGGTAATAAAAGAGAAGAAGAATATTTTTCCGCGAACAGAAGAAATTTTGGAAAAGAGATTCACGCAAAGGCGCAAAGGAAATGAAACCAATTATTTCTTTATCTTACGTGTCTTCTTTTCTTTTATTTGCCGCTGCCCCAGATTTTTCGCGTTTAGTTTACTAACAGCTGATTTGCCTGTGCTTTTTTCAATTTGCATACGCGCGACTTTTGCGGCTTTCGCGCCTTCCTGCGCGACAGCGGCACTTTCATTAAAACCGTTTGGCTGACGTTCAATCGATATATCCGCTGCAGCAACTTCTGCAAGCATGTTAAGAACCAATTCGGTATTAGTCATATTATCGCGCAGATTTTCTTTCTTTAAACCTTTATGTTTTTTATATTCTTTGGTTGTCATGCCGCTCCATGTTTTGCTCATTAAGTCGGTAAGAACCGCATATTCGTCATGTCTGTTAACGCCGCTTTTATCCCATTCATCTGTCAGCGCTTTTCGAACTTCGATAGATTTAATCCGTTGATTAATCCAATTTTCGCTGTAACCTAATCGGCGGTAATTTTGGATAGCGCGGTCTATTGATTGTTCCGGATCTACAGTTTCATCAATTCGTTCATTTCCCACTTTTGCAAGCCACAATTTAAAAGGCTCTGCTTTTTTACTTGGTATGGACTGGATAAGGCGCAGGATTTGTTCAGTGTCGGCAACATCGGTGAGATATTTTTTACCATCAGCAGCTTCCAATTTCAGTTGGTTAGTATTACTAACCAACTGACTTCCCTCAGCTTTTAGTTTGTTTTTTAACCATTTCCAATAGTTTCTTACTTTTTCATAATCCGGTTGATCTGTCAGAATCCCGATAATGTCCAGAATCGACCACCACCATTTCTCGGCTTCTTCATCCCATATATGACGGACTTGTACTCCGTTAAAGAGTTTTAATCCATGTTTTACTCCTTTGGCTTGTAAACATATGTTAAGTATATAGGGTTTGAATGGATTTGTAAAGGGGATTAGAGAAGAAAAAATTTATTATATTGCTTTCTGTTTCATTATATGTTATAATAAGATATGTTCCCGAATATTGAGTTCAACAAAACGGCATTTAAACATAAAATTACTGAAGAAGAAGCATTTGCTTTAGATGAAGAAATTACCAATGCAGATATAACACTAAAGAAAAGTAATTGCGGCATATTTACTCGTCAAAGGGAATTGCTTGACGCATTAGATCGTGCCAGTGCGGATTACATTATGACTCGTGCATTAGCAACTAATAAAATGCCGATACAAATTCTTGGAAAAATGGTTCACGAGAAAATTGTCGCTGGCGCTTCAGCTTAGATATAATTTGGATTAGAAAATATCTACCACGAATAGAACCTGCGGTTCTTTCACGAACAGAAGAAATTATAGGAAAAGAGATTCACACGGAGGATATGTAACCAACTTTTATACTATTTCATGTGCCATTTTCTGTATACTTCATTAATGGCAGAAAATTTTTCCTCTCCGTCAATAAAAATAAAGAAATGATCATATTCTTCTTTTTCTCTTATATATTTAATCATTACTTCATAAAAAGCTTTAAATGCTTTTTTATCGATTTTTCTATCCAGATAATGCTGGCATGCAAATTCGTAAGTGTTAAGTAATGCGGTAACGGCATTTCTTTTTTCTTCAATTGTTCGTTTTGCCTGAGCTTCATCAATTATTTCACCGTTTCTTATTGCTATTCTTATTTCGTTTTCTTTTAATTCAATATCATAAACTTGATCTGTTCTTGTTTGAATTGCGTCATTCAATTGAAGCAGGTTCGCCGTATTGGTTAACGTATTGGTTATACATCCAAAATAAATTGTTATAGAAGGTATAAAAATGATTTGAACGATTATCAAAGCAATCTTTAATATTTTCTTTAGAGCCCATTTGTTGTTTTTACTGTTTTTGGCTTGTTCTTTGACATCATTATTTGTTTGGCTGTTCACGATCCATCCTCAAAAAAGTATTTCTTAAAAAAGTTTCCAGTTGGTCATTATCAAGTGATTTGAGATAACTACTATTAAATGTTATTTCTTGTAAATAACTTCTAACTTCATTTATTCTATTAAATGTTCTTGGGTGTTCTACTGTCTGAGGAGTTGGTATGTTTAGATAATTAATATTATCTCCTACCTTAAATTGATTGTTTTGATATCTTCCGCTGATTGGATCGGCAAACCTATGAGGAAATGTTCTTATGTTGATTTGACTTTCCCGGTTTATGTTAAGATACACAGTTCCTAATCGAGAAGTAGGATTACCATATACGACATTTGTCGGTATAAAAAGTACAAATGCTCTGCCAAATTCAGTATCCGGCTGCGGTGTTGAACTTACAATGCTATATTGAGAATGTTTATCTCTTAATGTTACTCCTGAAAGTTGTCTTTGCTCATTGCCGTTTACCGGATTCCACGCTGTTGCCCGTAAAGCATATGCGCCGGAAGGTTCTGTCAGTATTACTGATTCTATATCAGGTTTTTTACGAATAAAAATACTATAACCGGAAACACCGTTATTATAACTTTCTTCTATTCTGATATCATTATAAGTCAACGCTAGGTCAAATGTTTGACCAAATACGTTTCCTAAAATTAGTAAAAAGAAAAATCCGAATAAAATTTTACTTTTCATGTTTCCTCCATAACTTACAAAACTCAGGGGCGGACAACACGAAAGCCAAGATCGTAGTACCTCGTGACGACTGGAGCGCCGTAACCCCTACCCGCCGATACGAGGTTATCGGACGGAACGCTCCAACTACCGCCGCGATCCAAGCGGATAGTGCCAGCAACCGCCCCGGTATAGTCGGTCTTCGCCTCTGTTGGATAGTCTCCCCACCAATCCCAGCACCATTCCCACACATTTCCATGCATGTCGTATAATCCATAAGCATTTGGTTTTTTCTTTCCTACTTCATGTGTCATATTATTGGAATTCACGCTGTACCATGCATATTCTCCCAATTTTGTCACATCATCACCAAAATAATAATCTGTTATTGATCCTGCACGGCAGGCGTATTCCCATTGAGCATCTGTGGGTAAACGATAACCGTTAGAACCTTCAACAATTATAACTTCGCTCCATTTCACGTAATTTTCATGACTTGAACTAGTAGGTATTTCTCCCCATTGCGCAGGATCTGTTTTTCCTTCTATGCTGTATGCAGGATTAAAGCCTTCTTTAATGCTCAATTTATTACAAAAAATAATTGTATCGTACCAATTCACCTGCTCAACAGGACGCTTGCCTTGTATTTCGCCTTCTTCTCCATTGAAGTAACTTGGATTATTTCCCATTACTTCCTGATACTGATCCTGCGTTATTTCATACTTGCTCATTTTAAAAGTGCTTAATGTCGCAGTAAAAGTATCATTTTTTCTATCCTCATCAGGATTCCAAAAATCAGGTCCCATTATAAAAGTCCCTGCCGGTATCTGCACCATTCCTGTTGCCAGAACACTTTCTTTCCCTCTGGTCTCTTCACACTTGGAGCACGTTTCTGTCTTTTCACCATCTTTAAATTCGGTCGGTTCAGTTGTTGTTTCCCAATTCCATGTGTGAGTGCAAGTCTTATCATCTTCTCCTCCGTTGGTATTGTCGCAGGTTGTTAATAACAACCCGAATACCGCAATTAGAACGAAAAATTTCAATGTGTTTTTCATATAAA
>Ga0209755_10009116_pt1 | contig 10511 bp, 10 predicted proteins | sample TergutCo191P1_FD_187301 | JGI IMG/M metagenome (GOLD analysis project Ga0209755, IMG submission 187301) | Cornitermes sp. P1 segment gut microbial communities from Petit-Saut dam, French Guiana - Co191P1 (SPAdes) (version 2) | ecosystem: Host-associated > Arthropoda: Insects > Digestive system...
AAGTCATACAAATTGAAGAAAAATCCGCTGCGCTTGAGCAAGGCAATCAGTTTTTCTCAGCTCTGATACACTATGTCCCCAATGAAATGTTCGTGGTAAACAGCAACTCCGGCGAAATATTGATGTGCAACGAGTCTGCATCTGAAAAAATTAAGCACTACGAATCTTATATAAAGGACGTCATTTCACTGACTCGCGAGAAAGGCAACGATGTTGAGGTGGCTTATAGGTCATACGACAACATACTCTATTTACAAGTCAACAGATTTTCTCTCGATTGGTTCAATGAAAAAGCTGAGATTTACGTTATTGATGATGTAACTGAAGCAAGAAACGAACTTGCAGATCTTGAGGCACACGCTTTTACTGATACAATGACAAACCTCAATAATAGAACATACGGCATGACGACTCTAAATATTTGGATTAAAGAAAAGAAAAAGTTTGCACTCATTTTTGTTGATTTAGACAGCTTAAAGTATCTCAATGACTCCTTTGGGCATGCCGAGGGCGATATGTTTATAACTCGCACCGCAGATGAGCTTGCAAAATTTTCCGACGATACTGTAGCTTGCCGTATAGGCGGAGATGAATTTATGATACTTGCACCGGAAGTTGGATTTGACGCTGCAAACAAAAGAATGACAGAAATTTCAGAAATACTCAGAACATACAAGCATGAGTATGACAAAGAGTTCAGATATAGTATTAGTTATGGCATTGCTGTTGTTGATGAGGATAGTAAATTAGAAGCAAGCGATATCCTGCATGTGGCAGATTTGAGAATGTATGACCATAAACAATACAATAAGCGCATAAAAAAATTATCTGCTCGTTCCGAGAGTGCCGACTGACTTTTGTATTCTACACCTTATTGTGCCACAGTAATTAAGCTCTGTAAAGTGTTGTTTTTCAACACTTTACAGAGCTTTTTCTACATTAAATTCATATTGAATTTAATGTAGAAATGCAGTATCATTATAACTACGCTAAGTCGCGAAGGGAGTGTTATTGTGAAATTAGTAAAAGATGAAATGCCGAGAGAAAAATTGCTCAGAATGGGCGCATCAGCACTGAGCGATGTTGAACTTCTGCAGATAGTCATTGGCAGTGGCGGTAGGAATAATGACTTTAAGCAAATTGCAAAAAATCTTAACATTGTTCTATCAGAAAAAGGCGCAGAGAGCTTAATTTTTGACGATGTTAAGTCCATAAAAGGCATCGGCAATGCAAAAGCAACATTTGTCTTTGCCGCACTTGAGTTTTGGAGAAGACGGCTTGTAACACAAACTTCTCCGCTTATTGATTCGCCTGAAAAAGCTCTTTCTGAGCTTGGCAACATCAAGAATAAAAAACAAGAACACTTTGCGCTGCTTACTCTTGATGGAGCCAGGCGGCTGATAAATAATAGAATCGTAACCATAGGCATATTGAATGCATCACTTGTCCACCCACGAGAGGTTTTTGCCTATGCTATTGAAGATAGAGCTGCTTCTATAATTGTTGCACATAATCACCCAAGTGGAGTTTTGACAGTATCTGAGAGCGATAAAAATGTAACGAGCATACTAAAACAAGCTGGCGACATTGTTGGCATTCGTCTAGATGACCATTTAGTAGTTTCGGGTGAGAACTATGTGAGCGTTATGGCTTAACTGCGAAAGAGAGCATACTTAGACTAAAGTATGTTCTCTTTCTTTTGCTTGAAATTTAGAAGAATAATATGATTGAACACTAAAATGACATTGTGAGAAATTTAAGATGTCTACGATTTTTTGGTTGCTGAGTCGGCTCAACTTTTTTTAGCTTTTCTTTTTTTTCAGCCATATACGGAAAGAAAATGTCCCATATATCATCTACCTCAGAATCAAAAACCTCTTCGAACTTTATAGTTTCTTTCTCGTCCATAATATCGTTTCCTCTCACAAATTCGATTTGATAATCAATTGCTTACCTATTGCTTATCAATCTATTGCATAATAATACCGTAAATAAAATCGTTTGTCAAGCTTTTTTTATATTAACTGCCGTTTTTTGTGCTGTGTTTTAAAGCCTGAACTTAGCCGAACAATTTAGCAGTCCGCAACACCCACATAATGAGCTATGATTGTGCGAGCAGTCTTGTTTTCTGGTGATCAAGCACATTGAAATTCCCTAATATATCAGCACCTTCAAGACTTTCAACCCAATTAGCGCCATAACGCTCTTCCCATTTCCCTACAGTCGCCACACCTTTTTCAGAAAGGCGATATAACACTTTCCCAGATTTATCTTCTTCTCGGACTATACTGCCGCGAGCTAAAAAGCCTCCGGCTCCAACAAGTGTCCTGCAATGCCTAAGACACGTAGCTTCAAAGCTGCGCTGATCCATGCTACCTCCCGCATCTCGAATGCTTGTCAAAATGGCTACTGCACGCCCTTCGCCAACTCGTATTGTTCTTGCTAGAACAGGCCCGGTAGCGTGTGGTGCGCCACCTTCCACATAAGCAATTGCAGTATCGAGTGCTTCACGAGATCGATGCAATTGCGATAAAATCAGTTCCTTATTTATCTCAATCACCCTTTCATGCTTTGGTGTTCTATTGCTTACCAATTGCTTATCAATTTTAACAAAACAAATTACCTTTGTCAACATTTAATTTTGTGTATGACTCAGACATTCCCCACTATACAGATAGTTGCGATATTTTTCTTGTATTTTCACGGCTTTTGGGTTATTATATAAATGGTAGTATACGCAAGAATAGACTAATTACTCTTTAATTGGGAGGTGGTTTTGTGGTTTTTGTTGAATTTTTGACTGGTTTGTCTTGGCTTTCAGTTACTTTGTTCGTAGTCGGAATGGTGCTTGTCATTGCTGAAATGTTTCAGCCCGGATTTGGGTTATTTGGGATATTCGGTGCTCTTGCTCTCATTGGATGTGTCTTTGTAACTGCAAACTCCATTGTCCAAGGGGTCATTCTTACGATTGTAATTGCTATGATGCTCCTTATTCTCTTCCTCGCATTTCTACTTATGTTCTCAAACGGTAAAATCCCGGCTAACCTCATACTCACTGAGGCCGAGAGGAAAGAGGATGGATATGTCGGTACGCTTGATTATAGCGGCTACCTCGGAAAAACAGGACTAGTGACCACTATTTGCAGACCCGTTGGAAATGCTGATTTTGATGGCGACCGATTAGAAGTTGTAACTATGGGCGAGTTTATCGACACGGGCAAATGGGTTGAGGTAGTTGAAATTGAAGGAAACAGAATCGTAGTAAGAGAGTCCGTTGCATTGTAATTTTTTGCATATAAAAAATTAATATAAAATTTTGGAGGTAGATAATGGAAGGTGGCGTCGTATTAATTCTGGCAATAGCACTTGGTGTTATACTTTTTCTCTGGCTGTTTTTCACTTTTGTTCCCGTTGGGCTTTGGATTAGCGCTGTAGCCGCTAATGTTAAGGTTCGCATTTCCACACTGATTGGTATGAGATTCCGTAGAGTCGTACCGGTAAAAATCGTTTTGCCACAGATTAAGGCAGTTAAAGCAGGTTTGGATTTATCCATCGACAAACTTGAAGGACACTATCTCGCAGGCGGAAATGTTGACCGTGTGGTCAACGCACTGATTGCCGCTCAAAGGGCAAGTATTGAGCTTGAATTCAAGCGTGCAACAGCTATCGACCTCGCCGGACGTGACGTACTTGAAGCAGTTCAGATGAGCGTTAACCCCAAAGTCATCGAGACTCCCGCTATTTCTGCGATAGCAAAAAACGGAATTGAGCTTGTCGTCAGAGCAAAAGTTACTGTTAGAGCAAATATCGACAGACTCATAGGTGGTGCAGGTGAACTCACTGTTATCGCCCGTGTTGGTGAAGGTATTGTCTCTACCATCGGTGCATCTGAGTCTCATGAAGATGTTTTGGAACATCCCAATAAGATTTCTCAAATAGTTCTTAACAAAGGTCTTGAAGCCGGAACAGCATTTGAAATTCTCTCTATCGACATCGCAGATATTGATGTCGGCAGAAACATAGGCGCCCAGCTTCAAACTGACCAAGCCGAAGCCGACAAGCGCATAGCCCAGGCTAAAGCTGAAGAACGCCGCGCAATGGCGGTTGCTATTGAGCAAGAGAACAGAGCAGCTGTCCAAGAGATGAGAGCAAAGGTCATTGAGGCTGAGGCTGAAGTTCCAAAAGCAATGGCAAGTGCTCTACGCGAAGGCAAACTCGGTGTAATGGACTACTACAACATGATGAATGTTGTCTCCGACACACAGATGAGGCAATCTATTGCAGGTGCAGATGAGCAGAAGCAAACTGATGCTGAATCTTAATCACGCCTATGGAAAACACTAGAAATAACAATCGCCCACAGGGCGAAAGGCAGGCTGAGGGAAATAGTCGAGCTGCTCCAAGGGCGCAGACATGGGGAGAAAGTAGAAAAGCTGAACAGGCGCAGGCGAGGCAGAGTGCAAAAGGCAATGCCCCCACAAAGGGCAAAGCTCCTGCACGAAGAAAAAATGCAAAAGCAAGAACTGAAAAAAGCGCCTCACCGCAAAGGCAGAGAAACACTACAATGGCTCGCAACACCCGCAGTGCAGACGCCCCACAGATTGCCTCTCGGACTAACGGTCTTGCGTCTCTAGGTCTGAACCTCAATGCTGAAACAGCAAGACAGGCTGTTATTCTCTCAGAAATAATAGGCCAGCCTGTATCTAAGCGGAAGCAAAGAATGTAATTTAATACAAAACGGCTGTAGCATATCAAAGAGTTTGCTACAGCCGTTTTTATTTGCAATTATCCAGAGCTTTCCCCGTCATTCTGCGCAAAGTCGCAGAATCCAGTGTACCGACATTTAAGCCATAGTCATTTCGGGCTTGACCCGGAATCCTCTGAATAACGCACTAAATAAGGGGATTGCGGCTCAGAGGCCACAATGACGAGGAGACAAAGGATTCTACCTACATATCAGCATTAAATCTGGATTTGAATACTTCTTTTAGTTCGTCGCGGAAGTTCGGGTGTGCTATTTCTATTAGCATACGTGCTCGCTCTCTGTTTGTACGGTTTCTGAGGTTCGCTATTCCGTACTCCGTGACAACATATTGCACATCATAGCGATTGGTGGTTACAACTGCTCCTTCGTCAAGAAGCGGAACGATTTTGCTAATCTGTCCGCCTTTTGCTGTTGAGGGCATGGCGATTATAGACCGCCCACCTTTGCTCACAGCTGCGGCTCTTACGAAATCTACCTGCCCGCCTACTCCTGAGATTTGTGTCATGCCTACGGTTTCAGATGAAACTTGCCCCAGTAAATCAATCTGTACGCATGAATTTATTGAGACTAGGTTGTCATTTTGACCTGCAAGGTATGGGTCGTTGGTGTAGGTTGTCGGATGCATCGAAACCATAGGGTTGTTGTCAACAAAATCGTAGAGCGCTCTTGAGCCCATTAAAAAAGCTGCAATTATTTTTCCCGGGTTATAATTTTTCTTTGCGTTGTTGATAATTCCGGCATTTACAAGTTCCATAACACCGTCCGAAAACATTTCCGTATGTATCCCTAAGTCTTTTCTCTCTTTTAAGAAAAGCAAAACCGCTTCAGGTATAGCCCCAATGCCAAGTTGTAGGCAGTCGCCGTCTTTTACGAGGCTTGCACAATGCTCTCCGATTGCCTTCTCTACCTCACTTATCGACGGCTTCGGAATTTCTATAAGCGCTCTATCTTGTTCAACTATATAGTCCATTTGAGATATGTGAATGAACGAATCCCCCAGTGTGCGAGGCATTTGTGCGTTTACTTGGGCAATCACCAGTTTTGCAGCCTCCGCGGCATGTTTGCTGTAGTCCACACCAACACCAAGGCTACAGTAGCCATGTTCGTCGGGTGATGAGACTTGCACCAACGCAACATCAGGTGGCAAGTCGGTACCCCAAAGGGTTGGCACTCTGCTTAAATAACAAGGCGTGAAATCACTGCGTCCACTGCTCACAGCTTCTCTTGCTTTTCCGGAGACAAACAGTGTGTTATAGCTAAAGTGCGATTCCATGCCCGACATCGTATACTCAGCGTTACCAAGCGGAAGCATCTGAACAATCTCGACATTTTTGTATGCTGCGCTATTTTTCGCCATTGCATCAGTGAGTGCAAAAGCCTCACCAACTCCAAGACCAATAACAACTCGATCCCCTGACTTAATGTTCCCCACCGCTTCTTCCGCTGTGGTCAGTTTTTCGTTGTAGAGTTTCTTCCATTTCATGACTTGCAATCTCCTGTTTTTTAAGAACTTAATATGTCGCCTCACTGGGAGTATACACTAGGCTGTAGCAAAATGAATCGCTACAGCCTATACTTTGACTTTTGCTATTTTAGGTGTGTACCGCCACTACCTTCTTCTTGCCAGAATCATCAATATTCTGAGGAATAGGTTAATAAAGTTGAGATATAGGCTGAGTGCCCCAAAAACTGAAATTTTTGAAATAGCCTCATCGGGAGTTGCAGCCATTACGCCATCTTCCCCACCAGAATTTACGCCGGCTATCATTCGCTTGATACGCTGTGTATCATAAGCTGTAAGTCCAACAAAGATTACTACGCCGACGTAGTTTATTATGATACTGAGCATATCATCTCTGAAGAATAAGAGATTTACAAAACTTGCAATTATTATACCAACTAGACCCATAAACAATAGGCTTCCAAGCCCTGTGAGATCCCTTTTAGTTATTGTTCCATAAATGGCCATTGCGCCGAACATAAGTGCTGTTATGGCAAAAGCCTGAAAAATGATTCCTGTTGTAAAGAAAAATAAAACTGTGGAAAGCACTACGCCGGTCAAGCCCGCATATACGAAAAATAAAATGTTCGCCGCAGTTGCCGACATTTTCATCATGCCAAAGGACATAACCAAAACAACACCGATTTGCACAACCGCAGCAACGATGACAATTGTTTGGTTGTACAGTATTGTGTATATTAAAGGTGACGAGATGATGGCAAACGAAATGATGGCTGTCACAATCAGCGCAACAAACATTCTGATAAACACTTTAGCTAAAATTGCCGATGTAGCTCTTTCTGTATCCTCCTGTGACCCCCAAAGTGAGGGAAAGAGGTCGCTTGCACTTTGTTGTTCCTGACCATATTGGTCGCTACTGTATGGATTATTATTGAATGGCACAGTAAAATCCTCCTATTTTTAATTTTAATCTTAATCTGCCGAACATTTTATCATGTAAAATAGAATTATGCAACTAAAATACTGCGTTGTGCCAGACGTCTTGAATGTCGTCGTTATCTTCCATTATGTCAAGCATTTTTTCCATGTTTTTTATGTCTGTCGGGTCTGTTAAGGTGACATAGTTTTGGGGAACCATCTCGACTTGTGCAGACAAAAATGAGTACCCGGAGCTTTCGAGCGCACCACTGACAGTCGAAAAACCTTCCGGAGTCGTATAAATTTCAAAAATGCCTTCGTCAAGCTCTATGTCCTCTGCCCCTGCCTCAAGAGCATCATTTATGACAGTCTCCTCGTCTCTGTTTTCGTCAGAGCCATCAACAACTATGACACCTTTACGGTCAAAAGACCAAGCGACACAGCCGGTTGCGCCCAAGTTACCGCCATATTTATCAAAAGCGAGCCTTACTTCTGCTGCAATACGGTTTCTGTTGTCTGTCATGGCATCGACAATGACCGCGACGCCACGCGGACCGTAGCCCTCATATGTGACACGCTCAAAGCTGTCTGCGCCACCTGAACCTAAAGCTTTCTCAATGTTGCGTTTTATGTTATCGTTTGGCATGTTTGCTGCTTTTGCCTTGGCTATGGCAGCAGCCAGGCGCGAATTGTTGATTGGATCGCCACTTCCACCTTCTTTTACGGCAACGATAATCTCACGGGCAATCTTTGTAAAAATCTTACCGCGCTTTGCGTCCGCCGCACCTTTTGTCCTTTGAATGTTCTTCCATTTAGAATGTCCTGCCACGCAGACACCCCCTTCAATAGTGATAGTAATATGAAAATTTTAACATAAGGAGAGAAACAGCGCAAGAAAAATTGTGATTACATTTTGTACTATTCGTATTTTGATTGAATACTTTTTTTGAATATTCAATTAGCTTTTTTGCCCCCACACAAAGCCGGACAGAGAGTATATGCACATATGTGAGTCATGCAATAATTATGGTTCGCAGTGTGATTTTTTGCGACATTTCTGCTTTAAAAAGTTTACATAAAAAATTACGCATAAATTGAGTACAAAGAGTTATTAACATTGTCCACATGGTTTTCAACACTGCTTAGGGATAATAATGGCGGTTCTAAGTGCGAAATTTGTCAATAAATTCAACAGACTGCAGGTGAAAAACAAGATGTCAAATTTACACGAGTTTGGTTTACATAATTTGCTATGAATATTCCATTAACACTACTGCATAACAAATATGTGAAAACAGTTTTGGCAGTGGTCACATCAATCAAGTGGCAAACTCCAGAAAGCAGTACTATTGATACTTAAGTTGATATATAAGAAATTGTGATATAATCACTAATAAATAATTAACATTTTTTGAGAAACTAAAGTTCGGAGGACTTAGGGTGAGAAAGTTCTATTTTACCGAATTCAACAATAGGGGGATATGTTTACATTGTATACTCTGAAGATGGTGAGTATATAGTGGAATTTACAGATCGTATAGAGGAAAGCATCGAGCTTAGGTTTGATTTTCAGGCTGACCATCATTCAATCAGGAAACTCAGTGAAGAATTTGCACTCAGCGAGACAATTTATTTTAATGGTTTGGAGATAACATTTGGGGAGCAAATTTTGTGGGGGAAGGTCGACGTAACAATCGGTGAGGAAGCAAATCTTTTTGGTGAAATTTATTTTTCTGTCCCTGTAAAATTAGTCAATACAACAAATGAAATAGCTGATTTTCCACATGAACTTGATGTTTTTCGTCCGGACGGAACTTTGGTACGGGAGATTGGGGTGGCATATGGTTTCGAAAGAGGCAGCATTTCCGGGCTTGTGGGATTATTGCCTGATGGAATAATTGACGAACTGCAGGAGGCAGGTGCTCGTATTGTGGGGACTCAAGGAACCACGCAAATTGGCGCAAATGAATGGACTTATATTTCAAGAGAACTCGATATAGGAAATGTAGTTTTACGTGCTCGGCAATTTATTAATATCTATGATGGTTATATACGTATGATTACCGTAAATTTTGGAACAGAATCTGAAGAGCTTACAAAAATAATGTCAATGTTTATATGCATAGGAGACAGCGTACCGGAGGCTGCAGCAATAGAGTTTAACGCAGACTTGATTGATTCGTGGTTTTGGGATGAAGACTTGGATGCATTTTTTACATATGAGTTTTTCGCAGATGGGACCGGAACTCGTGGTTTTGTCGATTTAGATGAAAATACTTTTACAGTAATTCCCCGGGATATGGAAATATTTAATTGGAGAGCATCAGGAAATACGCTTCTCATAGAATCAGAGTTAGGTGCGGACGGATGGGCGTTTTCATTAGATGAATATACACTCACTTTCAACAGCTTGCAAGAACCCGGTTTGAGCATGATTTTGGGAAGTGTTGATTATCCGGATTTCAGGAGAATGTTTAGACGCGTGCCATAAGGGACTAACAGTCATTATTCACAAGCCCTTGTGTTTTCTATAATAGCCGTGGTAATGCCTGAACTTGCCACTTAATAATAATTTCCAATTTCGCCAAAGAGCGAAGAAAATTTTCTACCACTTATGGGCAAATTTTGGCTATATTACCAAAAATGTGAAAATCTACATTTTTATGTTGATTATTAGTCGTTTGTGATATAAACTACATCTACTTTTTATTCCCGATGAGTTTAAAAACGAGAGGATGTTTTTATTGTTTGATACTGAATATATAGATGAGTATAAAGATTATCTGGAAAATGAGCGCCAAATGTCCGCCAATACCGTTTCTTCATATATTCGAGACATTAAGCAGTTTTACGATTTTCTCAAAGACGACACAGAGAAGTCAGAGTTTAATGACGCTACTAAAGAGGATTTGCAGTTTTACATTTCGCGGCAGCTCGATAGTGGTCGGTCGCCTGCGACTGTCTCAAGGTGTATAGCTTCTCTCAAAGCGTTTTTCAGACGCATGAAAGATGATGGTATGGAAGGACCGAATCCGGCAGCAGAGCTTACAGCAATTGCCTCTGTCAAAAAGATGCCCAGCATCTTAAATAGTGATGAGGTTGAACGGCTTCTTGACCAACCTAGCATCAAAGATATAAAAGGTTGCCGTGACAAGGCTATGCTTGAACTACTGTATGCTACAGGCATTCGTGTCAGTGAGCTTATTTCGCTTGATGTAAATGATGTGAATCTTGTCACCGGAATTATTGAATGCAGAAGCGGCAATGTTAGAGCTATCCCCATAAATCAAACTGCGCTCAGAGCAGTTAACCATTATCTGTCATTTTCACGTCCAAACATGGCTCTCGAGGGCGAAACTTCACTAT
>Ga0209755_10009117_pt1 | contig 10510 bp, 9 predicted proteins | sample TergutCo191P1_FD_187301 | JGI IMG/M metagenome (GOLD analysis project Ga0209755, IMG submission 187301) | Cornitermes sp. P1 segment gut microbial communities from Petit-Saut dam, French Guiana - Co191P1 (SPAdes) (version 2) | ecosystem: Host-associated > Arthropoda: Insects > Digestive system >...
GGTCTCAACAAATCCAAAACCCGCTGGGAACACTACGACCTGTGCGCCGGAAAAATAAACCCATGCCTCGTCTGCGGAAACGGCTGGGGCGTATGCCTCGAAACAGCAAAATGCGCCGTCGATGACATGCTAAACGAAATCCAACTGCGCACACGCGGCGCGGACGGGCTTATCCTAATCACACCCGTCTACTGGGGACAGCCAAGCGAACGCATGAAATATTTCCTTGACCGCTTCCGCCGCTGCGAGGCGTTCAGCAAGGTAGGCAGCGCGGCAAAAGGCAAGCAGATTGACCTCATCGCCGCGGCGGGCGGCAGCGGGAACGGCACCGCTACCTGCCTAAGCGAAATGGAAACATGGTGCAGACATGTAGGCGCCGTCCCAAAAGACAGAATCGGTATAACACGCTTCAACCGCGAACCTATGCTTGAAGTAATAAGCAATATGGCAACGCGGCTAGCGGACGGTGATTATTTCAAAGGCTTTTAAGTCCGTGTTTTTTCAATAAAGGCAGTCTCACCGCCGCTGCACAGCGTCAGCTGCTCCGCCACGCTGTTCATGGTACACTTTCCGTCTTTTTGATAACAACACGGGTCTGTGCAATTTATATCCATAATATCCCTCTATTCTTACATTATCATTACACAGCTATTATGGCGTATATTTCATACTGCAATTCACTGCAAATTTTGTTATACTCTGTCCTATATTGAAATCAATGAGTTCGACAAAAAATTTGAGGTGACTTTTTATGATGATTAGAAAACTGGCTGTATTCTGTGCGCTTCTGTGTTTCATGGTGCTTTCCCCCGTGAATGTTCCCGCTAATGAGCGTACGCCGTTACCGGAATTTTATTTCGGCGGCGAACAAGACGACAAAATCGCGGAAACAGACGACGCACCAATCCAGCCGCCTTCCCTTCCCGATACACTTCCGCCTACCTTCGCTCCCGCCGCCGGGGAAATAATCCCAGCCCGCGACCTATCACTCTCGTACATACCGACAGTCCAGCATCCGCAAACATCGGTCATTTTCGTCGGAACGCCAATGGACTTGGGCCATCAGGTCTATACGATTGTGGCTTCAACCCCAATCACAGGCGTAACGCGCACGCTGCTACCCGATAACCGCCTTGCGCTCGATATCGTAAACTCCACCACGACACTAAGCGGCGCCCTAACCGTGCCGCCGTTTTTAGCCGTCAGCGGAATCCGCGTCTCGCAGTTTACCGCGGACACCACCCGCGTAGTTTTCGACCTAGAGGGCGGCACGGACTTTAATGTAGATATTTCCGCCGACCGCACAACGGTCTTCGTCACAGTCCATCAGCACCACCTGCAAAACATCAGCTTCGCGGCAGAAGCACAGCACGACCTGCTTATCCTTCACGGAGTACGCCCGTCAGCCTTGCAGGTACAGCCCGGGCAAGGCACTTTGCGCTTCTTCCTCACAAACACGCAGCTGATGGTAGTAGCCGACACTCCGCTTGAAGGCGGGTTTGTCAGCCACTTGGAGCTAAGCCAGTGGAATCCGCATGTCGGCCTGCTTGAGCTAACCGTCAGCGAGTTCACCTCACACTCAATCTACCAACTAGGCCCAAATGAAACGGCGATTCGCCTACATCCCGCTACATACCGAAACATCAGCTACAGCCCAGACGAACGCGCCGTCAGGATTCCGCATAACAATGAATTCGAAATACCGCTTGAACATATTTCGCGTTTCGATTTGTACCACAACCGCCAGTTCATCCTGTGGCTGCCGCTAGATATTTCGGAACACCTAGGCTTCGGCGAAATGCTCGTAGCCAGCACCCTGCTGCGCTCCGTTGCCATCTCCACAACCGAAGGGCAAGGCACACAGCTTATTTTTAACGGAAATCAAATTTTTACACTGGATATTGAAAGAGACGACTACGATTACATTATCCGCATAATGCACCCGCGCGAGCGCTACCCGCGGATTGTCATACTAGACCCCGGGCACGGCGGCACCGACCCCGGCGCGGTACGCGGAAACTTCCGCGAGTCCGATTTGGTACTGGACATCACGCGCAAAGTTCTCCACCTAATAAATAACGACGGCATAGTCCGCGCATACACCACAAGAAATTCCGACACACGCTTCAGCGATGTCCAAGCGGACGACCTGCGCGCCCGTGCGGATTTCGGAAACGCCGTCGGCGATATATTCGTATCAATCCATCTGAACGCCGCGCACAGAACTGCCGTACACGGAATCGAAACATACTACCGCGCAAGCCCGCACGACGAGTTTAGACTGCTGACAAGCAGAAATTTAGCTGAAATTATGCACAGGAACAAGCTGAATGTCCTGCGTTCGCATGACAGGGAGGTTAGGTCTGCTAACTTTGCTGTGCTGCGGCATTCGACCATCCCCGCAGTGCTGTTGGAACTGGGCTTCATGTCCAATCCGCAGGAACTGGCGAGAATGGTAACGCCCGAGTTCCAGTGGCAGGCCGCACAGGCGATTTATCAGGGAATACTAGAGGCATTTCTGTATATTCCGGGACGGTAAGTAAATCCCTACCAATAGCGCCTGTCCAAGCTCCTGTAAGAAATAGCCTCGGACAAATGCATAACCCCTATCTCCGCCGCTCCGTCCAAATCCGCAATAGTCCTGGCAATCTTCAAAATTTTATGATAAGCCCGCGCACTAAGCCCCAAACTGTCGAACGCGTGCCGCACAAGCTTCCGTTCGGCAGTACCAAGGGCACAGTACCGCTCCACCATAGGAGCGGTCATTTGTGCGTTGCTTCGGATTTCCGTCCCCGCGAACCGCTCTTGCTGTATTCCGTTTGCCTCAACCACCCGCGCCTTTATCTCCTCCGAAGTTTCAACATTCCCCTGCCCCTGCTCGAAATCGTTATATTCAACATTGGCCGCCTCTACCTGAATGTCGATTCGGTCTAAGAGCGGACCTGACACTTTCCGCTGATACTTGTCGATTTCATTTTGCGTGCAGCTGCACTGATGCCCCGTCCCGGCAGAACCCCAGTACCCGCACGGGCAAGGGTTCATAGACGCCATCAGCATAAATCTGCTCGGATAGGTCAGTGTGGCGTTCGCACGCGCGACTGTTACCTGCCCTTCCTCCATCGGCTGCCGCAGAATCTCAAGCGCCCGCTTCTGAAACTCGGGCAGCTCGTCCAGAAACAAAATCCCGTTATGCGCAAGACTGATTTCGCCGGGGGTGGGAATACGCCCGCCGCCCGCCAAGGCAACGGACGAAGTAGTATGATGCGGCGAACGAAACGGACGCACAGCCATCATAGCCTCTTTGCTGTTCATATCAAATAGCCCCGCCACGCTGTAAATCTTCGTGATTTCGAGGCTTTCATCCAAGCTTAAATCCGGCATAATAGTCGGCATCCGATGCGCAAGCATAGTCTTGCCCGCGCCCGGCGGCCCAATCACCAAAACATTATGCGCGCCTGCCGCAGCAACCTCTAGCGCACGCTTCACAAACTGCTGACCCTTCACATCCGCAAAGTCTACATTATACTTCACCGCCCCGCGGACGGGCGCGGCACTTCTGTTAAAAAACTCTATCTGCGTACCGCCCTGATAATGCTCGGCAATCTCCTGCAAGCTTTCCGCAGGCAGCACATCCAAGCCGCCCACCAACGCGGCCTCTGCGGCATCCCCCTTGGGAACGCAGCATTCCGAAATCCCCGCGGCCTTTGCCGCAAGCGCCATCGGCAGCACCCCGTTCACCGAGCGCAAACCGCCGTCAAGCGACAGCTCCCCGCTAAAGCATACACCCCCGACCGCTTCCTGCTCCAAGACCCCAAGGCATACCAAAATCCCCACGGCTATCGGCAAATCAAACGCAGGCCCAACCTTCCGCGTGTCCGCAGGGGCAAGGTTGACCGTTATCCGCTTGACAGGAAACGCGAAACCCGCGTTCCGCACGGCAGTCCGCACCCTCTCGCGCGATTCCTTTACCGCCGAGTCCGGCAGCCCAACGATATCAAAGGCAGGCAGCCCCTGATTTACGTCCACTTCCACATAAACAAGATAACCGTCCACGCCGAGTATGGCTGCGCTTGTCACCTTCGCTAACATCTAACGCGGAGGGGGAACAAGCCGCGGCCTGGCAAGCTCCGGCTGCGCAAGTCTCCGCACGGTCAGCACATAATCACCTGCCCCGCCGCCGAAAAATCCCGCGCGAACCGTATAAACAGCCCCCGCCTCCAGCCGAACTTTCAGCTGTGCGTTCAGCCCTTCCCCACTGTCATCATCCTCGGCGATAACCTCTCCGCCGGAGTCCAAGAGCCACAGCATGGGGTCGCTTTCCCCGTTATGCAGCGTATCAATCAGCCAGTACCCGCCTTCATACGGCACAAAAGTGAAGTCCGTTTCCCGCACAACCATCCTATGCGAAGGGAACCCGCTAATCGGCGAAATTTCCTCTGCCAAGCCGACTGACAACACCCCAATTTCCAAACCGAGCCAGTCAGGCATCCACACCGCCACCGAATATTCTACGCCCGCAGCAAGGTCAACCGTAACAATCGGCATCGTACTCCAAGCCCAAGTTTCCGCAAAAAAACTCTCGCTATGGTCAGACACGCCAAGCATCGCGTGTTCATTATTCATTTGCAGTACCCAAGTACCGGTGTATTCCGGCGTAAAGAGAACAGCGCTGTACACCTGTTGCAATGTGAAATGCCCGCCGCCTCCCGGAAGGATGCGCACGATATCCACTTCATCCGAATGCTCGAACCGCGACACGCTAAGCGTATAGCGCCCGCCCGCGTCCGGCTGCCAAAACCGCGCCCAAATCAAATACTCGACTCCCGCAGCCAAATATACATTTATAAGCGCGTTCAAATCGCCCGCGCCGTCGTCATTTCCGATAAAAATGCTGCCATATGTATCGGTAAGCACCAAAAGCGGGTCGCCCACCCTGTCAGACGTTTCAAAAGTCCAAGCCCCCGTCACATTGGGCGTGAACGAAAACCACTTAGCCTCCGTAACGGAAACCTCCGCGCCTCCGCTTGGGATTACCGTACGTTCCGCCTCGAAATCAAGCTCGAACCTTTCCGCCTCCAGATAATCAAAATCCAACCAAGGCGAAAACTCGTCCGCAAGTTCCGCAGTCAGCTCAAAATCAGAAGTCAGCCACATTAGCATCATATTGCGGATTGTGTACTCCACCCCCGCGGCAAGCTGAACGGTAAACGCCGAGTGTTCGTCCGTGACATGCAGAAAATTACCGAACGCAAGCGTATTCCCCATAGGGTCTTCCAGCCATAGCGGAAACGGCGCCTCGTCACTGTGTACCCGGAACGACCAAAGCCCCGTAACATTCGGCGTAAAAGAAACATGCGCCTCGCCGCTCACCGAAAGGCGCCCGCCGCCGCCGGGCATCACATGACTTTCCACAGGGAACTCCGGCAGCGAGACATGCGTAACATAATTTTCCGACCAAAAGACGCTAAGCATGTAACTGCCGCCGTCCTCACCGCGGAAACCCGCGTCTACTATGTAATCCGCGCCCTGCACAAGATGCACAGTGACGTCCATGCCGTGGTTCAACAGGTGTCCGTACTCGTTGCTGATACTAATCAGCGGTATACCCGTCCAACCCGACGTATAGAACACCCAATACCCCGTGGCGTTCGGTGAAAATGAAAAAGAGGCTTCCTCGGTGATAAATACACTGGTGACATCGCGCTCGTCCAGCGAAACCCTTTCGGCAGCATAAACACTGACAGCCCCTCCGAAAACCAACGCAACAAACAAAGCAAGTAACTTCATAAAGATACCTCAACCCTTCCGTTAGCAAGTATATCATCCCATTTTTATGGGGAAAATCCAAATAAAGGAGTGCAAAAACATGTCAAAAAAAGAACGCGTAATCCTAATCAAAGGCGACAGCTCACAGTGGTACGAACAAGCCATCTTTATCGTAAACCAAAACGCGCCGCAAAGCAACATACCAATTGATTTTGTTGCAGAGGCAGAAAAAATAATCAACAACCACGTACGCGGCAAATACGCCAAACAAGCAGGCAGCATAGGCATAGCCTACTCCGCGCCCGCACAGCCGAACCACTACGCAAAAAACGCAGCCAACCGCGAAAAACGCGAAAAAATCAAAAAACTGGACTTCCTAAACGCGCTCATGATTGCGGGCTGTATTGTCCTTGCGGGGGTTCTTCTGTGGGGTCTGTTCGCTGCCTAGAAAACGCAGCATCGATAACCGCCTGCTGCGGCAAGCGGAACATCTCGACCCCGCGCATAACATTCAAATCACCGCTGATAAACCCCTCCGCAAGAATCCCGTTAACCCAACCAAACATAGGCACCGCCATCCCAAAGTCAAACTTCCCCTGCTCCCGCAAAATACCAAGCGCACGAAGCATATCCGCCTGATTAACAAACGAATCGGAAATATAGCCGCGCTCCCGCTCTTGCATCAGACGCACATCCCCGTCCGCCCAACCGAAAATACTAGCCAAAACCGCATACACATCCTCCGGGTTACGCACCCCAACAGGAACAGCCAGCCCCTTACCAAACCCCTTCATAAATGAATACCCTTCATCATTGTCAGGCCCCTTAGGAAACGGCACGATAGTAAAGGAAAAATCAATCTCCGCCTGCGAAAGCGCCCATTCGCTGACAGGGAAAAACGCCGAGTTCCCGTCCAGAAACGCGAAAAGATTATCGCGCCAGTTCTGCGCGCCGTGTTCATAAAGCCAGCTTCGGTCTGTCTGAAAAATATCAAAGGCAAGTTCAAGCGCGGTAACAGTCCGCGGGTCGTCATAGGCATATTCATAGCCGCGAATCATTATGCCGTCGTTCGCCGCGATTAGGTGGCTTATAATGTCGCCCGGCACGCCGCTGATGCCGAACCGCCCAAGCTCCGCGTCCGTTGCCCGCTTCAGCATTTCACGGAAAGTCTCAAAAGTCCAATCTCCGTCTTCAAGGAGCCGCAAAGGGTTCTCCGCACCGATTTCGCGCAGAATATCCAAATTCACCCCCAGAAACATCCCTTCCAGCTCCAAGGCATAAGGCGCAAACGTCCAGTGTCTGTCCGCAAGCACAGCGGAAGGACGCAGCACAGGCTCACTGCCCCAAACCCCGCTTCCGCCCGGCACAAAATCCTCTAGCGCATAAATCAAACCGTCCGTCACCGCAGGGAAAACCATCTCACCGCCAAGCAGCACAACATCCGCAAACGGCACACCCGAAGCAGCACTGCGCCTCAAAGCCGGCAATATTTCAGAATGCTCTATCAAAATCTCGCTTATCACAATATTAAATTCCGCACTAGTACGCTGAATCCGCTCATAAAACATCCTGTCAAGAGCATAGTTCCGCGAACTATACTCGTCCGGCGGCGCACCGCCCGTAACAAACGGCAGATACGACCAAGCCGCGATAATAATTTCGCGCCCGCCCATATCATAAACCACCTCGATAGGCTCCGTCACCATGGCAGGAACCGCACGCGGCACATCCGGCGGAAAGTCCGTACTTATGCCGTTACAAGCAAACAAACAAAGAAACAGCGCCAGTATTATAAAAACGACTTTCTTCATTACATCACCGCCGATATTTTAATACTCCCGCCCGCAAATTGCAAGTTTGACAAAATTCCAAATAATTCTGTTAAAAAGCTGTTGACAACTTGTTACGTAAATGTTAAAATTCCACTATCAGATTGTTTAATAAGGAGCATACATATGAAAAATTCATTAATCAAGTTCATCGTTCTTGGCGCAGTTACTGCGTTCATCGGCTTAACAAACACAACTTCCGTCCAAGCGGAAGAAACCTATACAGAAGAAACCCTATACTACAGAACAACAGCCAACCTGCGCCTACGCACAGGCCCGTCCCTAGACGACGACATAATCCGTACAGTACCAAACGGCACAACCATCCGCGTATACGACCGCAACGACGGCGAATGGTTCTCCGTATCATCAAACGGAACCCACGGCTACATGAACGCCGAGTTCCTAACACCCTTCACACCACCCTCCCCCTCACAACAATCCGAAGAACGCCCATCAGAACCGCAAATAAACGCAAACGGCGTAGAACTAATAGACTGGCAAACCGCCCGCAACAACATAATCAGAAACGGAGTACCCCTACATATCACCGACGTCCGCACAGGCCAAACCCTCTGGGTTCAAGCCTTCTCCCAAGGCAGCCACGCAGACGTAGTTCCCCTAACCCGCGAAGACACAGAAATCCTACGCTCAATCTTCGGAGGACGTTGGTGTTGGACACCAAGAGCCATCTGGGTAACAGTAGACGACCGCACCTTCGCAGCCTCAATAAACGGTATGCCCCACGGCGGCTCCACCTTCCTAGATAACGGCATGACAGGCCACGTATGCATCCACTTCCAAGGCTCCCGCACCCACAACGGCAACCGCTCCCACGAACGCGACCACCAAAACAGAGTACAAGAAGCCTTTAGAGCAGGAAACTAAAGGTCAAGATATAAAACCGTGGGCTCTGCCCACACCCGCAAGGGGACGAGTCCCCAGCGGGGTGTGGGGCAGAGCCCCACGGTTTTTTTCCTTGCATTTCTTCCCATTGTATTGTATAATTTTGCTATAGATTGGTGGGGATAGTATGTTGACTAATGCGTATTATTATAAGTTGTATCGGCCGTATATTCTTGGGAGCCGGGATAAGAATGATGTTACACATAGGCGTGCTAAGATTGCTGAGGCTACCCCGCAGGCTAGGATGGACAGGGGTATGGTTTTTGTCCTGAATAAGTCTTTGAAGTCGGAGATTGTTCGTTATGCCCGCAGTGTTTCGCAGGGTGTTACGCAGTTTAAGACTACCGTTCATTCGCTTTCTAAGGATATGGGTAATTTTGGTTTGAATGCTATGTATAATGGTTATGATTCGGCGCTACAGCTTGTTGAGGATGGGCTTTATGCTGTTGCGGAGGCTTATAATACCAGTACGGGTTTTCTTGAGCGGCAGCAGCAGAGCGAGTCTTTGCGCTCTTATTCTCATGCTTTGCGTGATAAGATGGAGCAGGGGCGCGATTTGCTTGGTATGCTTGGTGTTAGTTTTGGGGTGGATGACGATAGTATGGTTTTTGACCCTTCTGTCTTGCAGGAGTTATCGCAGATTGAGCTGCATGTCGCTATCGGTTCGAATTTGCAGGTTTTCCATAGTCTGCATCAGAGCGCTACGGAGGTTTTGGTCGAGCCTTTGTCTGTGCATATGGGGTTTAAGGGTCTTAGCTACCACTATAATTATCAGCTCGGGCGTATGGTGGAGGACGGTTTTGGAATAATAGAGTCCGGGATGATTATTGACCGGGTGGTGTAGTTTATGCAGTTGGTTTTTAGTGTGATGCTTGGTGTTGGGGTTGGGTATGCGGTTCTGGGGTTTTTGCTCGGTGAGTTTATTGGGCATAGTGACGGTGATGTTACCAGTATTTCGCCATTAAAGCCGCATGTTATTGCTACGTTTATTATTGTTTTTGGCGGGGCGGGTTTGCTTCTTTTGCGTGTTGTTGCGCCTTTGACCGCTGTGCCGTTGGCTGCGCTTATTGGGGTTGCGGCTGCTTTTTTATTCTACCGTGTTATTGTTGTTCCGCTCTCTAGGGCGCAGAGTACTACTGCGATTGAGATTCAGAGCCTTGTCGGGCACAAGGCGCAGGTTACGGAGCGGATTCCCGAGGGGCAGTTTGGTAAAATCACATATAAGGTTAACGACAGTACTTATACCGCGCCGGCGCGTGCCGAGGACGGGAACGAGATTGCTCGGAACACCTTTGTTGAGATTGTTCATATTGAGAAGAACGCTTACTTTGTTCGCGTTACGTAGAAGGAGAGTCAAAGGATGATACCTGAATCAGAAGCTATTTTTATTATTGCAGTGATTTTGATTGGGATTTTCGCAATTATTGCGGGGATTTTGGCGCTTTGGAAGAAGGTGCCTCAGGATAAGGCTATGGTTGTTACCGGGCTAAGGAAGCGTGTTATTTCCGGCGGCGGCGGGCTTGTTGTTCCTATTTTGGAGCGTACTGACCGTGTTTCTTTGGAGAATAAGAAGATTGAGGTGCGGATTGCGGGTGCGCTTACCGAGCAGGGTGTTGGGATTAATGCAGACGGTGTCGCTGTTATCAAGGTAAAGAGCGACCGCGAATCGATTCTTGCCGCTATGGAGCAGTTTAATACCGGGAACGAGGCTAAGACGATTGAAGTGATTGCCGGGATAACTAAGGATGTACTTGAAGGTAAGCTCCGTGAAATTATTTCGAAGATGACTGTCGAGGAGATTTATAAGGACCGTGAGAAGTTTGCGTCCGAGGTTCAGGGTGTCGCTGCTATGGATTTAGCGGAGATGGGTCTGGAGATTAAGGCGTTTACTATCCGTGATATTTCTGATGATAACGGGTATTTGCAGGCGCTTGGCCGTAAGCGGATTTCCGAGGTTAAGCGTGATGCTATGATAGCTGAATCGGAGGCGGGTAAGGAGACTAAGATTC
>Ga0209755_10009118_pt1 | contig 10510 bp, 5 predicted proteins | sample TergutCo191P1_FD_187301 | JGI IMG/M metagenome (GOLD analysis project Ga0209755, IMG submission 187301) | Cornitermes sp. P1 segment gut microbial communities from Petit-Saut dam, French Guiana - Co191P1 (SPAdes) (version 2) | ecosystem: Host-associated > Arthropoda: Insects > Digestive system >...
CAATTTTTTCTAGACAATTAAAATTGGTCTCAAATTTATATGCCAAAAAATAAAATTTGCAACAATAAATAGTATACAGTAGCTAGTCAATACTTTCAAATCCAAGGCCCAAAGAATCACATGTGTCAGAAAATTTACTGGTATCCCAAGCCAGTAGTTAAAATGGCCCTTGAACTAAGTGAATGTCACACAATAAAAGGAAGTTCTGGGAGGAGATTACCACGTCTGCTTTCCTTCAAATGATTCAGACTACATGGTGTATATGGTGAGGTATAAATGAACTCTCAGTTAACAATTATAATGAGTACAGATCAATTTCTGAGCATAATATTCTACAGTAAACTACATGTTGCATTTACTTGAGGCAACCACAATAATTTGTACTATAACCATATTGGTAACTTTAGTGTAGAAGAATTAGGTCAAGCAGACTTTGTAGGTGTGTCTATAAACAACCGAAATACAGAATTTTGTATAGCTCCAACAGTTACAAAACCAAGACTGTAACAACAGCTGTACATTTTTAAAACATCCATTTCCACACTAAACGTCAAGATGTCATGGTCATTGGTGCCATTATCATGTACAGCTCATAAATTCACTCAGATACTATGTTGGTACTTCTGATGGTAGGACACTGTGAAGCAAGGGGACAGTGTCTGATATAACAATGTCTCCACCACGATTAGCAAAAATTGATCATGTGACCCAAATTCAGAAGGGAAGACAACAGACACACTGATACCATAAACCTGGCTTTCATAACATAAAAAAAAGTAGAGCTGTTCTTTATTTTTAACGTTGACCCACTACCCATCCTTCATAGTATGCTAGCATTGCTACCACCCAATGACTATTCCATATATAGTCAACAAAAATGCTTACTGAATTTTTTGAGCCATGCTGCAAAATCTCCATTTTTTCCTCCACAAAGTGCCATGTATTTCATAATGTTACACTTTTTGGTTCATAAAATATTCACATTTTACATAAAGGTTGCACTAAAATTTAAATGCCAAGCTCTGGTGTCAAAGCAGCACACCTTGTTTCCCATTTGTAAGGCATGAACTGAAACTTCCAGTTTCATAAGTTGCTGAACTTATGAAACTGGAAGTTTCAGTTCATGCCTTACAAATGGGAAACAAGGTGCTGGTTTGAATGGAATAAAAGGCTGAGTGAGTCACATAGGCAGTACAGATAAAGTGGTGAAGAAAAAAAAATCCCTGTAGTGCCAAGAATTAACAATGGGTAGCTAGCCCGCAGTCTGAGCTGCCCTGCTTTACAAGAAAAACAGGTTACAAGAAAATGGTGGCAAGCAAGTACTCACCATTATCTGCAGTCTTCATGGTTTCGGAATGTACTACTGGAGCCACAGCAAGTCTATCTTCCAGAAGTTGGTCAGCAATGCTCTTCCCTCCTTCTGACATCAGGGACACAATGTATTTACCATTTTCATAATCATGGAATGTGCAAGAGAATGTTCCTACTTTGAAATATTTATCAACTCCTTCATCTCCTCCGGACCACTGTGAGCCCACAGCCTTCACCCCTCTCAAGCAACATGGTAGTGCTTGCTTTGGTAAGGCCATGAACCTTGCTTCCATTTCCCACACATTGCTTCTCACTACAATATCACAGTTACCATAATCAATGAACTGGACAACAAGCGATGTAGTGTCCGGGATTTCCTTTACTTCTGCACGATACAGGACCCCATCTGACAAAAACTTTGCAATCACAGGACAACCAACTTGGACAGAAGACGCAAGTGGAGGTTTGCTGCAATATGCAGCCTGAATTGCATCCATCATATCATTTATTGCCAACTGTGAAGTCTGCATCTGACAGTAAAACTGTTCTGGATTAATAAACCATGTCATATGGACCTTCTCTACTGTTGCTGGTGCCACCATCTGAACACAATATTTCTGATCTGGCAAAACCAATTCACAGCTCTGACCCCCCTGAGCTTTCAATACTGTAGCCTGTAATTCTTCTGTTCTTGCACCAAACTGCTCATTGATGTTAATGCCACTTTCAGGGTCCTTCAATACTATTTCATATACCATGTTTGATTTGTTGATAATATGTGCCTCCAGTTCCTTCCCTTCGGTCAGATTGGTGAATTTAATGATTTCTTCCTCCAACCAAGAACCACCATGTTGGGGTTTAGCTGCTAGTAACCTGCACATTAGTCCTTGAATTGGGAGGCTCATGAATTCAGAGGAAATCTCTTTTATCTCATCCAAAGGCACATCCTCTTTGTTACCATAATCACAAAACAGAACAACAGCAGATGCACTATTCACACTTTCTATAATGCCGCGGTACATAATGCCATCTTCAGAGTAGCGAGCCACACAAGCAGTGCCAGTTTTCAAATTTGCAATGGGCACAGAGCTGCCACCACCACTACCATAAAATGAAGCAATGCCTTCCATCACAGAAGTCAACTTGGAGCTTTCAGAGGTAACCTGATGGAAAACAAAAAACACCTAATATAAAAAGACCAGAAATAACACTACACAAAATTAAGAATCCTGCAGACCAGCTGCTTTATTCACATTATTTTGTGGATTTACTCAGTCCTGTCATGCAAATTCTGGAATAATATCAGAGTAACTAACAATCACTTCTTCTCAAATACATCCCAATTCATTTATCATAATCTGCCAGTCAATTTACACTGACAATCACTCTAATTATTAACCAACAAATGCACATATATAAAATTTCACATTAAAACACTTAAAATCGCTCCGACATGTTTTGATCCTAAGTTCATCCTCAGGGTAAGCATAAACTTTCAATTCAAACAGCCTAATTATTTGCATATATAAAAATCCTTATTAATGTACATTATTTTGACATTCTTACTAAACTATTTTTGACAATTACTTATTAAGTATAATTTATTTTACAGATATGCTGCCATAACACCTTGTTAGTATAATGGAATTATTTTGTGAATGTTTTTAAAATGATTTTAGCAAGGAACAACGTAGCTCCCTGAGGATGATCTTAGGATCGAAACATGTCACAGTGACTTTAAGTGTTTTAATGTTAAATTTTATATATGCGCATTTCCTGGTTAATAATTAAAGTGATTCTATGAAACGCACGGTGCAATAATAAGGATTACACTGACAATGTCTCGTTAAATAAATAAATAAATAAACACAAATAATCATACAAAAGGAGCAACAAAACACAAAATCAGTAAACTTAGTTTTAATATTTAACCTCTTTTATAAAAAGCATAAGATATCTCAGGGTATCCAACACCCAGAGCAGTACTTATCATCCCAGTCAAATAGTTATTTTTAGTTTATTAAGATGACTTACAATTTCACGTGCAGCAGACTTTGTTTTTGTTCAGTACTGCTAAAAATCAACATGGCCAATTAATGCTATATGCATTTCTCTCACATCACAATTTACCAAACCTAATTAATGATTTATAACAAACGTGAAACACACAGATACAGCCTTAGTTTATAGGACTTACATGACTTCAGAAAAATTAAGTCACATGGTTCTACATGTAGAGAACATGGCAGGTGTGGAACAAGTTATGTCATTTGAAGCCACAAATTCAAGCACAGGCAAAGCAAAATGAGCAAACTACTGCTGTGTTGAGCCGAACAAACCAATCACTGCTGCGACACTTTTTGGGAGACTCCACCATTGTGCTAGCTAACTCAGAGTCAGTGACATGTGTACCTTCATGAACAAGTTCCTTCACTTGCACAGAATTTTTACCTTTTCAGCTGTACTCCTTGTTTTCTCTCCAAAGCCAAGGTTTTAGTACCTCTCATGTCCATGTAACAGTTCCTCCTATTCTGCAGCAGAACATGATGCATGTGCACCATTCTTCAAGAAGTGCCATTCTCTGCTAAAATGCACATTCCAAAGGGCACAACATACACACACGTCACAAGTGATGCAACTTGTAAGTCATAAGTTACTCAGCAGATCCTGCTCTACGTCTTCCCAGCAGAAGAGTTTGTCCCAATGGGAGTTATGCCAAGTTGCTGTCAGTCCAGAAACTGACCTGTCACACAACATACTTAACTAAGGCCATTCTTACCTGAATACAAAATTCCTCTGGGCTTGTCAAGAACACCACCTCCGCTGGCTTCAGGTCTCCAATTTGAACTGGTGCTTCAGGAATAGAAACAGGAACTGCTAATTTAGTATCATCAACATCCCACTCCTGACTGGCTGCCTGCACACTCTGAATGTAAACAAATAAAGCACAATAATGAACACACATAAGAAGTTACCACCACACAAGAGATAAGAGCTCCATACATTCCATTCTCAGCATAAGTAGAAATCCAGGCTGGTCTGGACAGTGTTGGAGAACAGAAGAATCCTGCCACTACTGCCAAATAAACCTCACACATCCAGCACAAAGGCTGTTACTTTACTGGCTGACATAAACTGGCTAATGAACAGGTATGCTATGAATAATAACAAAGGAGGGTGGGATGAAATAAAAAAAAAAGTTATATTGGTACACATTAACATCTTTTAAAACATTAATATTTGAAAAGAAAAATAGGGACTATATTAAAGTATGATTAAAAAAAATGTAATGTCATTCACTTTTGAAAACTCTTGTCTGTCCTGCTATAGAACAGTTTTATTATTAAGAGAGTTATAAAGCTGAACTTTTTCATAATTCTTAAGGACCTGCCTAATCTCCTTCTTTCTTTCAGTTCATATTTTATAATTCTGAATATCCCACACAGCTCATCTTTCAAAACATTCCTTACAGCCCAGTCTATACTGTCATATAAAATCAATCACTGATGACATTTTTTTTGTTACTTCTGTGCTTGATACCACAATGTTGCGCAACTTTAATGCTGCTTTGAAGATAGGGATAACTATATGAATATGAATGTTAAGCTTTTTAAAACAATTTAATACATGCACAACACAGTCACTTCACTAGCCACACTGTGTGGTTGTGAACTGTTCTTCAAGAGACAGCGAGCATGTGTTTAGATGTGCATCAGCATGAAACGCTACATGCATCTCCTGGTTGGATGAACAAAATTTCAAGAAAAGCAATCCTGCACTAAGAAGGAACTTCTTCATGCACCTGTAGTTTCATATTTCTGTCCAGTTTCTGGTCTCAAATATCAGTGACTTGTAACTTGCATGCGTGCATACGCACACACGCACATACACACACACACACACACACACAGAAAAAATGTGGTTTCAACACCAACAGAAAACCATTTACTGAGGGCAGACCTGCAATGGTATTTGGAAACAGCTTTCTAGCTTCCACATTAGTAATGCAATGCTTCTTTTTGGGACTTTATGTCTGTGTTTAATGAAAGAAAATACAAGTGGCAACTTCGGCTTCCATCAGTGTTAATAGTGGTTGAATTGCCCTCAGGTCCCCTTTTTGGTCTTGCCAGCTGCATCATTTATTAGGATGTAACCCCACAGTTGGCAAAGGATTGTTCTACTTGAAAGCACATATGAAATCTACATGAATTTAAAGATGAAGAAGAAGAAGAAAAAAGAAAGAAAAAAAAAGGAGGGGGGGATTCAAAAGATTAAACAACGCTATGCTTTGCATCTTCTCCGCTATTGTTAGAATATCAAATGTAAGGTTTACCATGGGCTGTATATCTAATTCAGGTAGAGCAAACAAGATGTGTATAAAGAACTTTAATGGGACAACTTCCTACAGACTTGACACTTGGATAGGCAATAGTAGGAAAATATGAAAACAGACCTTACAACAACAAGCTGTGGGAATGTGAACTAAACTGGTTCAGGACAGGGTACCACGCTTTGAAATTTGTGATGCTAAACTCTTCATTCATCCCCAAAAATTAGGTCTTTAGATGTCACCACTAAAGTCTATGGTATCTTACCTCATTCTGGTTGTTCTGGATACCATACTCTTTCTGTGACTGTTCATGATTACCTGTACAAACACAATTTTTAATTACAAACATGAAACACAACAAAACCTTTGGCATACAATTCTATGCAAAGTGAATGTTCATCACTGAATGAATCTAATTACACAAAAATATCTTCCTTCATCAGACTCTATAAAATTTAACTTCCTTTCAAAACAGCTCTGGCTTTGACGTGCATCCTGCTCTGTAGCACATGTTTAACCTTTAACAGCTCAAAGGTAGTAACATTTTATGTTATATGTATTTCTTAATCACTGAAAGGGAATACCCAGACCTGTTATGTCATGACTTGACATTTCTAGATCTATACTAGAGATTTATTTAGTATTTTGGCCTAAAATGGTCAAATACCGCAGCTTCACAGTAGTTTATGGGAAAAGGTACTCATACAATTCTGGCACAGTCACATCGTGCAATGGGGACTGTCCTTTGTCCAATGTGTGCAAGTACAAGTGATAACATGTCAATATGCTTGCTTCTCTACCAACAGTAGCATTACTTGAGGGAACAAACACATAAAAATGTTGAGTGGGTTAGAGTTGTTTGTAAGATGGGGTGCCTCATTTTGTTGTAACCCACAAGGACCTCTGCAAATGTGAGGATTACAAGTGCAGAGGATCAAGATTATATGCTGTCCATATACTGTGTGTAGTCAGTATCAGCAAAATGTTCTTGCTGTCACTCTAGGAACCAAGTTTTTCTGCTATGTCTTGCTCTGCGAGTTTTTCCTTGGCAGCAATCCTTACATCATGCACTTAGAAGGAATGAAACTGTTGTAACTATGTTTCATGCCTGAATCTTTAACCCTTTAAACACCAAGTTAAATCCCATCTGCTGGCATTATTAGGAGCACACCATATTCTACACGTTAGCAGGATAAGGGTTAAAATGTATGTATGAACTGTGGTTTATTCTGCTGGGTCAGTAAGATATCACACAGCTGGGAAAGCAAGCCAACATGCAGGGTATAATATGGACAAAAAATAAAATATAGCTAATAAAAATGAAATATATCCATACCATTAAGAAATAATCTTAAACTGGCTGCTGAAAAAAAAAATTAAGGCAAGACATAAAATATCTTTCACTATAGTCCCTTTTTGCACTGACCATTCAAGAACTGAATGAAAATAAGAAGTACAAAATGGTGCACATTGTTTCTGCCTTGCATTCTAATAAGACATGAAACATTTCATGTTCAACATCTTCATGGGCCGTTAAATACTGCACTAATGTTTAAAATAAGACACTTATTGTGTAGTGTGTACAGCAGATTGAAGGGCATATTATTTTCCTTTTTGACAGCAAAAATTTAATTTTAGGACAAAAAATTTAACATAATCATTCTACATACATGTGGTTTCAAGACTCTATGGTCACAATAAAGGGAACTGGTTAAGATGCCTGACACTACTATGAATAACAAACCAGTGTCACCATACCCCCTGGCTTACGGCCTCCTCTTGACTCTGTGATGTCACTGCCTGCTCTGTCGCCTCTCCATTTGGTAGAAACGTCACCTATGCCACCTCTCCTCTGAAAATTATCATTATCACCCCGCCATCTGTTTGTTCTTTCACCATTATCTTCACGACTGTTCCATTTCCTACGGTGTCCACCACCTTCATCTGTGTTCCGACCGCCTCCATACCGACTACCACCTTCTTCATCTCGATAGAATGTCTTCTTCTTTGTATCTCCACCACTTCTGCCTTAAAAATAATACAACACTATACAACTCTCAATAACAGATGTGTCCTATGTAAACTAAATGTTCAGTAAGGTAGACAGCACAAGGTAGGAGAAGTTGTGGGAATAATGGGGCTTGAATATGAATAGAAATTCACAATGGAAAACTGCAAAAGAAAAGCAACCAAAATTTCACAACACAACAGCAGAGGGTAATGAAGATGACACGACAAACAATCAACGTGCCAAAATGAAATATTTAAGATCAGTCAACTAAGGCACAAAACTGGCAGAATATGAAAATAACTGGAAATATTCTCAGCAGCAGATAACATAAAGGAACACAACGAAGTCCAACAGCTACAATATTTGCAAAGCATACGTAAAATGAGAATGCCTAAACAAGCTGTCTTTCATATATTAGGCGCAACACATACTGGTAATCTAAGAGAGACACTGGAAGGTTAACTTATGAAGATGATAAATATGAGCATTATAAACTTATCTGATTCAAAGCGTAAATTTAATATGCAATGAGAGGTTACCACCTGCACACTGTTAACATAACACTAGCAAAAACACAAATACTGGAATACAGCACAACCAAAAGAATATTTGGTGTAAGTCAAATTGAAAGGCAATGTGCAGTGTACTCTGATGGTAAGAAATGCACAATGCTAAGTGTCATGAAGCAAGAGAAGCATTTAGACAGTATTATGGACACTAAATTTACTATGTGACAATAGGAAGCAAAACTGTGGAACAAACACATGTAGAAAATTCCCAGAAAGAGTGTACAGTACAACAAAATTAATTTTTTTCTTAGGATTTCAACGATTTCAAGGAGACAGGTAAACACACTGCTGTATATGACTCAAATAAGTAATGAAATGCATGTATAGCATAATAACAATTCTGGAAAGTTTCCCCTGTTATTCATCCTAGATGATGAGACTGAAACTAAAATAATAACTGGGCCAAATACATAATTTTGAAATTTAAGGCGAACTGCATACCATTTTTAGCAATAAACAATGAAATATTCTGTTGCAAATTAAACACACCATTAAGATCATTTCATACTTTTAATAACAAAACAGAAACATGAGGGTGAGCCAAATGAAAACCTTAAATATTGTAATATAATTGTGTGTTAATTTTTAAGGTTTTCAGTTGACTCTCCCTCATATATAACAGTTACTGAAATTCAAACTTGCTCTACTGATACCAATTTACTGGCATATGCTGCATAATTAACATCCAGGAGCAGAAAATCTTTTTGAGTCTTTATAGCATCTGACAAAAAACATATTATACTATTTATATTGACATATTCTTTGACATTGACCCATGCAACAGTCTAGAATTAGAACAGAATCATGAGAGTGTGGCATGAAATGAACCGGTTAAGAGCAATTTTAAGACCCTTTGTTGCAGACAGAATTACAATCCTTTGTGTTTAACTTTAAAACATTAATACTTCAGGAGAAAGGGAATTAGATATGACACTGTCATTCTTCTCTGTAACTTCTGTATGGAACATTTTACTCCCACACGTATTTAGTTAGTCACGTTGATGACACACACAAAAATACACATAAGTCTACACTTTCGATTTTAACCAGTACTGGAAAATGTAAAAAAATTCTAGTAAAACATTCCAATATAATCACAATCCATTCAACAATTGAGTTGTTACATGCACATAGAGCTTTTTTTTGCAACTTTTCATTGTGAAAACAGACACACTACTCTTCCTTAACTGCTGCATTGATACATAATACAAATTATCAAACTGAAATACCTGATTCCCTGCTAACTGGCCAGGATTTCCCTCGCCATTCATTGTCCCCTTGTGAATTCCACTTCCCACTCCTGCTCCTTCCTCCATCACTGTGACCACCCCATTTCCCCTTGGCACCCCTCTCTCCATTCTCTTCCTTCCAACTGGCAGTGTCTTTATTTTGCCATGGCTTACCACCACCACTGCCATCTCTGTCCCTTGATCTCCATTCACTAATGTTCTCGCCTGACCTGCTGCCAACATTCACCAAGATGGTTTCATGCAAGAAAGTGCACTTGTTTATGTGAAAACATGGACACACAAGTTGAACCCCCTAAAATTTGTAGACCCACACTTAGTGTCAATATGTTACATTATCTGTGTTTACAGTAAAAGTTGCCATATCTACATCATCACAAGAACAAAAGGGTTGCCATACATCATCATTTTCCAGATATTAGAATGTTATACCTAATGTATATTCTACTGTACCTAGCCAACTTGTGACACATCTATATAAGTTGGGACCTGATATCCCATCCAGTATTCCCTGCCACTTTTCCTATCCCCTTTTCACTATCACTTATGCAATGTGTGTGTGTGTGTGTGTGCGCACATGCACATGTGTACAGCCAGAGGGAAGAAAATAGAAAAGAAAAATGAAACCAACATTACACAATATTTCACTCTTCTAGTCATGATATTCACAACACTTCTGCCAGTTTATACAACAGTGAAATGTAATGTAATGTCCAGTTAATGAAGCTTTCCTGATCAACCAGTGCCAGATATTGCAACTTTTACTGTACTTTCCAATAGCATTTGTGTTTGAACTACCTCCAAAATTTTTATGAGTGCTTAAAAAATTCTTGTTTGATGAAAAAGTCTCCAATGATATAATCTCACTGTTTCAAACTGATCCCTTGGTATCCATAATGTTTGTGTCTGCACCTGCACCTGAATCAGAGACGCACACAAACATGAAAGCTTATGGATTGTTCTCAAGAAGTAACTCTTAAACTAGTACAGAACATTTATACATAAGAGACAAACTTCACAAGCTAGCTATTGAAGCATTAAG
>Ga0209755_10009119_pt1 | contig 10510 bp, 8 predicted proteins | sample TergutCo191P1_FD_187301 | JGI IMG/M metagenome (GOLD analysis project Ga0209755, IMG submission 187301) | Cornitermes sp. P1 segment gut microbial communities from Petit-Saut dam, French Guiana - Co191P1 (SPAdes) (version 2) | ecosystem: Host-associated > Arthropoda: Insects > Digestive system >...
TGGGAGAAGGTTTAAGGAGCTTGCTACTGGCTTTATTTTTCTCCCACCTGAACTTGTTCGGTCCAGAACAGAGAATCGTAACAAAATGTTTTCGTTGGTAGCTTATTGGCAATGCAGCAATTAAACATGTTTTAATATATTACAAGCATTCACATTTTCATGTTATTCTTTTGCTCTTTCGTACTGACGGACTGGATTCAGAGAAAAGTAATAATATTTATTATGCTTATGTTCTCTAAGAGAGAGCGTTAAGTAAAAATGAGATTCATACCCGTGACAATGTTTTTATCTCACAAGGGTAAGGCTCAGTAGCCCTCCCTAAAAATAGTTTCCTGCAAGGCCATACTACTACCACTGTCACAACAGGACAAGAATTTATGGATCTCTGCATTCACACAGAATTGCCATTCATGTGTTACCCTTGTTTTCTGGTGCAAGAAGAACCATATGTACATTATTAAGATTTCTGTTTTTGCACGTTAAAGTGCTCCAGATGATTATTGTCTTATGTTGGCAACTAGGGTGTCACCATGATTGCAGTATGAAATTAACATCACTTTCCTAGCTTTAATAAAACACAATGTTCTGACTTCCAGCCTAACAAGTGACACACAAAATAGGATTGCCAGCAAACCACACACAGATGGGGAAATGTAAAACACCTTGTTACATATGTTTATTGAACATGGCAAGTATGCTTGGAAGGCTGCAAGTAACAATACCACTGACAAATAAAAACTGTTACCTTTCTTGTTAAGTCATTCAGAGTAAACAAGCTTCCTCACATCGAAAGGCTTCTATTTTGTTTCAGTTAACTGTACAATGAATAATAAAACTTATCCAAACACATAAAAGTTGTGAAGCATATAAAATACCCCTATCATTTAAGGGTAACTCAGTCCTTGCATGCCACAGACTACTCCTGAGATGCTTCATTAACATTTTCACGGAACACCCTTGCACCCCCTGCAAGGAAATTATACTGTACTACTTTCTCACATGGAGAAACAAATTTAAATAAAACTACATTGCATATGAAATTAAAAATAGTTTTTTTTATAAAAATAAACCACAAAAATAGAGCTTCAAGAGACATTACGAGGGAGACTATAATATTGCACTGATAAGCTCAATATAAAAGTTAGTGTGTTGGACACCCTTAAATGTTGAAGTGAGAAAGCCTTGATCCATGAAACTCTTTTCCCCAAACAATCCATATGCACTGGTCGTAAGCTGACTGAAAGTCCATATGATTCATTTAAAAAAAAGAAGAAGAAGAAGGAGAATCTCCACAGGAAGTTGAAGCCTTTCACTCATGGTAAGGCCTGAAACACTGTTTGTACTTAGTGAGCTCCAGTTGCAGACTACCACCATCACCATCAGCCACTGTCACCATCTGCACCACCAGCACCAACGGCCATGTCTCCTGGATACTTACAACTCTTTCGTGAGCTCTCCTTTTTGGTATGCAATAGGTGATTGGATGGCCTTTAGAAAGTCTTTCTGTTTCTGTAGAATTGATCTAATAGTGGATACCCACTCATCACGATTTTCTTTGGATGATGGTTGACATATAAATCCAAGATTTGGCTTACGTGGGTCAGTTGAACGGATCACAAACTTATATGAATCACCATCATCAATATGCTCATCAAGGATCATCTTGTTTACCTATGGCCCAAACAGAAAAGCTTTTGATGACAATGGTACCCTTAAGAGAAAAATGACAAAACTATAACAACATGACATATGTAGCTGTTTTGGTAGTTCATGAATGGCTACTATAGGTACAGTTGAACAGAATACTGAACAAGGCTACTTTTTTAGTGGAAGTATATTAATGCTTATGTTAAATGTACATTATACATATATGTATGTTTGTTCATGAGCCAATATTATTTGTGGTTCATTATGATGCTGTCAGTAGCCTGCACTGCACAGTATCAAATGCTAGGATACAAAGAGATGACTAAACTGGCAAAGATTTTTAAGAAAGCTGCCACAACCTTATTTCAGGCACTATCCTGACAATGGTTGGGTGGGGGGGGAAATGGAAACACACGATAACCTCAGTCGCGTGAGCCCATCTCTGGTCCAAGATTCAACTCTTGGACTTCCCACACATAAGGCAACAATACTGCCCACTCAGCTGTAATGTTTGATCCCACAAATCAACAAGGTTGGTGTGATTTAAAACAAACATCCAGACCCTACTTTAGGAGTTGTGTAATCAGGAAGTAGTTGGAAAATTCTGACCTACAAACAAATTCATGCCATTTTTAAGTATAATATTATATTTAGCTATACACATGTCATAAGTTATTTTCAGTACAGTGACTTGCCATGGGCTGCATGCTCCAGGGGTCAAATCCAGGTGACAGCAAGATTTGTTGCACCCATTCAGACTGGACTGGGACCCAGCCAGCCTCCTATTCAATGTGTACTGGGTCTCTGCAGGGTAAAGTGGCCAGGGCCTGGCACTGACCACCCACTTCAACTAGTGCCCAGGTTAAAGACAGAGTAGAGCTATACCTCTACTCCACCTCGGGGCCTTCATTACCTGTTCTGGGGTGAACTTTACCATTACCTTTTCACTTTTTTTACAAAGGAAAATCCTAATTTATGTAAGTGATGATAACCTCTATGACTAACCTGAATATGAGCTTTGTGAATATAAACAGGATTGGTAAACTGAGTCTTCTTGCCAACAGCCTCACTAAAGATGATATTTTGCTCAAACAGGAACACCTGCAACTCCTTTCCCTTGGAATTAGAGCCTGTAGATTCTTCACAGCAGATAAGTGGTCCATGAAGGAGCAGGTTCCCTTGTGCAGTTATCTTACCCTAAAGGCAACAATTATATCATTAGCAACTAAATCTAGATTTCAATCCACGCAATGGACATTGATTTTTACTGATCATGCACTACATTACTACAGCAGCATCAAAGTGATTCAGCTAGTGAAAAGTTGCCATGTGAGAATGATTAAATATTGTCCCCTTTTTCTTTCACTCTTGTTGTCTTTAATGGAACTACCAATTACCAGGATTACATAGCATGGATGGTGAATGAGTGAAATGTGAGTACAGAGCATCCATGGGAATAATGTAGTACACGGAATAAAACCTGAGCCTCCATGGAGATAAACCAGTGACTGAATGTGTGAGTTACCACGACTCCGTCCTGATGTCAAGTTAGCTTACAGGGCTATGGCAGTGGAATTATGTCTGCTCTGAGCACAGACTTCTGCTATGCTTTTCTGCACTTATAAACTTCAAATGTAACAGAGTCACTCTCAAACGAACAAGTTCCAGTCACATGATCATGTCATTAACACTCAATTTTGATCAAGGTTTTGTCAATTCTGAGTTTGCAGTATGTAGCCAACTCAGAAGTAAGTCTAAAGGAAAGTAGCAATGAATCAAATAAACTTCCACAGTGTTTGTAACTGTGGTGTGGTGGAGAGGCCAGAGTGACATCACAAGTTGAAGACAGAGAGCAGCCTTGTTGCAGTTGTGAAAATAAGAAATGTACTGTAATCCTCTCAACAGATTATATAATGCCTCTGGGTCACAAAATGTAGAATTCTCATCTAGAGATTCAAACCTTCTGGGATGCGATGATGTTTCACAGGGCCAACAGGGCCCATTTTTTAAACAACTGAAGAACCTTAACCTTCAAGGTCCAGCAGCCTGAGACTCCAGTTGAGCACTAGCGTGAGAATCTCAAATCTTGCAGTTCCATTCCAATAATAAAACTGGGCTTGACAGTGAGTGCAAAGGCAATGGCTTGGAAAGACAAATCAGACAAATATGGACAAAATGCAAAGGACATACCTACAGAACCCTGTCATTTTTTAAGAATTAAGGCAAAACTGATAAAGGTAACAGAATGGCTAATACATACTCAGAACAGGGAAGTGGACAAAGGCTTATTTTTTAATCTGCTGGACCTATTTCTACAATTATACCTATTTAAATGGGGGACTGCGGTAGCACACTGGTTAAGGTGCTGTGCTACAAATCGAAAGGTCGCTGGTCCTATCCCAGCTGGTGTCAGTGGATTTTTCACTGACATAAAAACCTTCTGATCGCACTATGGCCCTGGGGTCGACTCAGCCTCTAACAGAAATGAGTACCAGGAGTATTTCCTGGGGGTAAAGGTGGCTGGTGCGCAAGGCTGACAACCTACCACCATCCTGTTCCATTGTCATAAAATCTGGGAAACTCAACTTCCTGGAACTCTCTGGGTCTGTCCAGGCCTGTAACGGGACTGATTTACCTTTTACCTTTTTAAACATTTACACTGTTCTTTCAACTGTGGTTGCAAAATATACATCTGAATATTCTGACTGGTTCAAAATTTGTCAGTGAGGAACATGAGGAAGCCTCATTTACAAAATGCCTTAAAAGGAAGACCAAAGTCATAAGCCAATCGAATGGCCTGCCCTGACACACAATACACTGCAGGCTCACACTTATGATATCATGTATGTTCCGTTATGAAGAAACAAAGAGCTATGAAGTTCAGTGCTTGCAGCACAAAGTCAGCCTTTTAACAAACTCACATTTCCATATTCACCATACCGACAGCAAATTTCTAAACCAGAGTTCTCAATCATAATATGCAAAAGAAAAAAATTTCCTGAACTCTACAGACTGTACATCTGGATTAATAAGTAAAATCTTTTGTTTTATTAATGCAGTCTATAAATATAACTGGGAACAACACTTGTATAGCAACAAAAACAGCAGCATAACAGAGATTTGTTTTCTTTCAAATACCTTTTACTGTTACATTTTAGCAGAAATGTTTCTCAAGATACATACATATCCCAGGATTTTTATCCCCTTAGTTATGTATGACAAAGGATAACACAAAGAGAGAAATTTCAAACAGATTGAAATTTCAAACAGATAAGAAAACATGTGCAGACATGTCTGAAGGCTACAATCATTTGGGAAGTATATGCTGTGATGTAAATAATCAGTGTTCATAAATCACCACAGATGTGACACAAAAGGTATGATGCCAATCACGTATACAGGTGTGCCACTATCATTGCATTACAGAGTTTAATCATTCAGACAGCCATGATTATACAAACAATTTAGTTTTCAAAGCATAGTTCTTCCCCACTGCTGCATGATCTGGCAGTGCAGTTAGTTAATGTCTTTTTCTAGGCCCTTGGGAGAGAGACAAAATATATTTTATCATGTCAATGCTAATTTCATAAACTTCATAATTTAATAGTTTCAATGTTTAAAAGTTACAAAAGGAAGAAACTATACCTGAAAAGCAAATGGTTTTTATGACTTAGCCCAAGAGAATACCAACCAATTCATCAACTCAATGTGTCCAATATCCTGTAAGCCCTTCATGCCAAAAGGCACAGTTGACATACAAAGACATACTTCAGATTCATGATCACATGTTATTAGCAATCACACTAAATTATCACTTCAACATAATTTATGTAATGAAAAGTTTACATAACTAACCACCTTCAAGATTTTCAAAAGATGGGGACTATCAGTTCAAAATATACAAATACTGAAAAGTCTCAACTCTGAAACATACATGTTAAAAAATACAAATAAATTTTATATCCTCCATATAAAAATACTCAACATTTGATTTTTAAAAAATATTTGTAGTCATTTCTGCTATAATGCATTAGTTGCGTTCTCATGAAACACAGCTTTACAGAAAATGGCAGAACAAATATAGGGTGAGATCAGAAAAATGTTTAAAAAGTAACCACTTTTTCTGAGTGCTCTTGTACAGATACGTACATTAAGACATACATATCACAGCAATGTGGTTAACTGAATATAACTCACATCAAAACCCTGCAAGCGACCAACATCCATCATGTCATTGGCAGCCTTAGGTACGACCTGCATGACTTGCATTGCTTGTCGTAAAGACTCTGTTTCACTGTATAATTTTGCTCGTTCAGTGTACTTATAGATGTCACGAAGAAGCAACTGGTACTTCATAATTCGCTGGACTGGCTTTATCAGTAGATCGCATAACTGCAATTTGTGTCCCAACTTTTGGCGCAGTTCCTGTAAAAGTGTAATATAATTTTGCGTGACTATTTAATTTATAAAAAACAGCGCAGAATCCATTACAAGCATTCTCTATGCCAAAATTTTATCAAGTTCACAAAAAAATTCATTCTACAACTTAAGTTGCATACTAACTTCCACCCAAGCCCATGAAAAGATTTGGAAACAAAGTATACAGATAATAAAACAGATAGACAGGAGATCTCATTTACTATTTCCATCTGCCAAAACTACAGATCAGAAACCAAAATTACAAACCTCAAAATAGGTGTCAACATATTCTGACACAATATATTCTGAGACTGGTTTGTTCTGGCAGTACACGACATACATGTGAAGCTTTCGTTCATATCGTTTAAACAAGGGACCCAATTCTTCTGGATGCTCAGTACACTTTTCTAGTGCCTTTAAGAAAAAACTGAAACAAAAAAACAGAAATACCATATTATCATCATTATGACTCTTCTTCACACAGCACATCTGAGTCATAAAAGTATGTCATATAGCATAACTTTGGAAATTGTGATTTAATGTGTTTATTACAGAATTCATACACTTTCATCCATGTATTTTAAACATTTCACTCACTCTATTGTGTTGTATCTGTCCAATTTTGCACCATAAATGACATCTAACAGTAATATATCTCCCCACATATGATACCTGTAAGTAACATATCTCACCACACCTCCATATGATACTTATCAGTAACATGTCTCAACTCACATTATACTACCTGTAACATGTCTCAACACACATTTTACCTGTCGGTAACAAGTCTCAACAAACGATACTACCAGCAACATGTCTCACCACATGATACCTATCAGTATGGACAGTACGTTACACTATTCTGGGGATATTCATTTTGGAATGTAACTACAGAATTGGTCAAATGAGATTTTCCAGTTTTCTTCAGTAATGTCACACGTATGTGATGCTGGAACCTTTTATCTTGGTATCTGATATATCACTAAACAGTTTATCAGCTAAGCAACTGTCACTGGTATGACTAGTAGTAAATGAGTGGTTTGTTTCTACCTCATAATTTTCAGGCGCATTAGTAAAATTGCAAAAAGAAATTATTAGCTTCAAGTCTGTCTGTCTGTTCACATGGAACAACTCAGCTCCCACCGTATGGATTTTCATGAAATCTGATATTTGAGTATTTTGCAAAAATCTGTTGAGAAAATTCAAGTTTCATTAAAACCTGACATGAAGAAAGGGTACTTTACATGAAGTTGAATATACTTTTTTGATCATATCTCCCTCAATTTGTCTCAGAATGAGAAATGTTTCAGACAAAAGCTGTATATAAAATCAAAACATACATTTTATGTCCAGTAACTTTTTCTTCAAAATATGTCCATTTATGAGATAACGTAAAAAAAATACTGTAGAGTCAGGCAGGCCGCAGATGACGATATGATGAATATGCAATGCATGCTGGATACCCAAGGCTACAAACACACTCTTGGAATATGTAATACTTACTGCTTTTCCCCTGCTACAATGGTCACATGAATGTGCCTCGATGTTACATTATACATACGCTGCTTGCCTCATTATGACTGACACTGGAACCTGAACAGTACTTTATTGCAGAATAAACTAATCTTCCAGTTCTAACTATTTCTTACTTAGTTTGATGCTGTACATATCCTCATAAAAATGCTCCATTCACTACCCCAGCACATGTTTATCCCAAACATGTGCATTAGTTACACACAAAGCCATAAATTGTTCTATTGCATCATGGACTAGGACAGCAATAAACACTTCTTGTATTCAGCCTCCCTCACTAACTTACACGAAACTTAAAAAAAAGTTAACACTTTCAAAAACTCACAGAAATTAAAACTAGCCTTATTATTGATTAAACATACACGGACTGACAAAGAATCTCTGAACGCGTCCTGTCTCAATGTGATGTACATCAGTCACATGGCAGATGTCAATTCAAGCAAATGTCATTTCAATACTCCAGTCCTTCCCTGACCTCTTGCAGTAAGTCACTGATAACTGGTGCCACTGCTTCAGTTGCGTTTCCCAGTCATGAACCTGTGTAGGCAGTGGCGGCACAAATATTACATTATATACCCCACAAAAATAAGTCACTCAGTTAGGTTTGGTGACCAAATATCTGTTGTATTCTTAAGTACCACATCCCATCTTTCAATGTGATAATATTTTTTCAAATGTAGGACTTCAAGATGAAAGAGACAAGATACTTTGCATTGCTAATCTACACAGTTCTTATAAACACAGGCCAAAATGTCAGTAAGACTTTTTTTTAATCATGAATAAAAATATATATCTGAATTATACAATGGAAGCCAAATAAAATCTGTCTTGAAAGCCTGTGTTAATATGTGAAATCTGACACATAGGGCCTGATTGAACAATTTGGTAAAAATTGGTAATTTGGTAATTATGAAATGAATATTCACAAGAACACTTTATGCTGGTGATGTCAACCCTGTGTGCATATGATACATGCTGCGTGTTTTTATCTGATACCTACTGGCTGACACTTACAGTAGGAAGTTTGTTTTCCTAAGTCACATATTTTTTTCACTGATAATAATCCAGCACATATTTCACAGCATACAGTCCCACAAAATCAAAGTAATTTTTAGGCAACAGTTTTGACTTGACATAAGCCATCATCAGGCTTTCTGTTACAGAACTTTCAGTAAAAACTTTAACTACAAATAGGTGTGAGACCTTGCCCTTTATTAAGTGCCTAATAAATACTTGGAAAAACACAATAGGTTTTTTAAATGTATAAGAATGAAAAATGGTGAGGGGAAATATATGTAAAATTCTATTTAAAAAGCCACTGATAAGCAGTACATTTTCAATATGTGGTACACATGCCAGGTCTGTGTTCTTTATGTAGCACAAAAACATCATACAGATGTGAAGTGCACATATATATATATATATATTACATACAATACATATATTACCACTTACCAATTTTTGTTGTTATATACCTTTAAATAAACCTACTGTATTTTTTCTGGCAGTTATTAGGAACTTTGTAAAGTGTGAGATTGCACACCTACTTGTAGTTAACAGTTTTTACTGAAAGTCCTTAAAAGACAAGGCCAGATGATGGTTTATGTTAAGTGGGAACTAGTTGCCTAAATAAAGTTTTAAAAAGTTACTCTGATTGTGCATGACTGCATAATGTGAAATATATTTTTGATTGATATCACAAAGGGAATGAATAACCTTAAGATAATAGTCAAAACTTCCCCCCTTCCCCCAAATACATCTACACACATTTCATTAAAATAAGCCTTTTTTAACCATTACTTCACTAAAGTTCAACTCCGTCTCTTCATGACAATAAACAGGAAGCAGCAGCACCAGATTTCTTTTGTTAGATGCACATTTTCATATTGTTTAAAGTATTTGTCATATATCTGACCGATGTAAAACTGAACATATCCTGAATGTCCTGTTAAGTCTTCTAGGATGTACTAATAGTTGTTATTTACCAGCTGACATGGCATAATATCCCAGAACACTTGGATCTTCAGCAGCATAACTGTGAAGACCTCAAATCTCACATGGAAATACTGTCAGCAAATCATCACAGCTATCAAGGCATCCTACATTAAGAAAAGAAATTGTCCCAAGTGCAGTTCGTTGTCTTGAAACTACATGTAATCTGAATATAAACACTCCCTCAGTACTCCACATTGCAAAGCCTTATTCTAGTCATGCCAATAAATTACTTGCACTGAAACATTCAATACTTACTCCCTGTGCCACTCATAGATGGCTTCCACATTTCCAAACACCATTTTATCTTTGCCTCCTCTTAAGTCCTCTGGCATCACAATTTCACAGTCTGAGTCCCTCATAAGGGCCATATAACCCTCTACGACCTCACGGAGGTCATGGACATAGTCCCTTTCTGTATCCACTAGCTCGCGGATCACATATTCTCGCTTCTGAATTGCAGATGATTCACTAGAAGCACTGCTGCCATCAGTGACACTGCTCCCTGCCACTAGAACATCAACTCTATCCACACTACCCTCCACTGTTCCCCCCAACGCCGACTCAAAAGTCGCACTGATGTTAGTTCCCTCTCCATCGCACAAATTAGCAGCACTTTCACCGACTGGTTTCAGGTCCCGGTTCAGCAGACTGTTTCTCTCTTGGTTTTCTGTATGTTGCTCCTTTAACAAAAATGGATAAATGTTAGTAATGACAATGTACTTCTAACATTGTCAGAACAGAAAACTGTCCATCTGGTACATGATTATGGTGCATGAGCATATTTATTTGCCCTGAGAGATGGCATAAACTGGAACAACACAGCTGATATAAGGATCAGGCTAAGGGCTGGATGACTCAAGATTGTCACTTGATTCCCAGCAGAAGCAAGATTCCCCCCCCATAGTGTCCAAACCAG
>Ga0209755_10009120_pt1 | contig 10509 bp, 6 predicted proteins | sample TergutCo191P1_FD_187301 | JGI IMG/M metagenome (GOLD analysis project Ga0209755, IMG submission 187301) | Cornitermes sp. P1 segment gut microbial communities from Petit-Saut dam, French Guiana - Co191P1 (SPAdes) (version 2) | ecosystem: Host-associated > Arthropoda: Insects > Digestive system >...
TAATGCCATATAACTTGTTGTGGCACTATGTTCTTGCTGAGATGATGATGATGATGATGATGATGATGATGATGCAGCCTGAGCTGTCTACAGTCAAGCCAAGTCCACATCCATGATTTAAGGCTTCTGCCACAAAGCAGATGAGACCTGTGGTCTTCTGGGTCATTACACAGCAAGTAGTGATAACTTCTTACCGACGTCTCAGGACAGCCTATTGGTCTCATCTTCTAGGGTCAAGCCATCTTCAAGGGTTAAGTTCTTGACCCCTGAAGATGGGACCAATAGGATTTCCTGAAGTGTCAATGATAAATTACCACTACTTGTTGCATAATTACCCAGAAGAGTGCATTTCTCAAATCATTAGCCATTTCCCAGAGGTACCCCAATGATTATGGTTACAATTTAACAGCACAATTTATAAAAAGAGCATAATATGCATACAATTGTTACAGCACCACATTGGCATTTTACAATTGTAAAACTTACAAATAGAATACATAACTAAATTAATTAGCAATTTTCTGGTTGTCAATAAATATACACCACATTCCAGAATGTGTCACTTACTTGCAGTCTTCATTAACATTCAACAAAATATCCAGTTTTCTTTTGTACAAAGATCAAACTTTCTTAATTTTAGTGTTATTATTGTTGGTAAACATTCTTGCAATCCTGTATTAGTCACAAACTGGATTGACACATAAGTATTTGTGTCTTCATTGAAGTCAGGTGATTACTGTATTTTACACATGTTGTGTTTCACATTTCATTCAGTGTTATTGACATCTTTGTGTTTCACGTTTCATTATACATATCCTGTGAAGAAAATATTCAATGTTATTGACGTCTTTGAACAAACATTCCAGGAGTGATCTCTATCTTACCATGCAGAAGAAAACAGTGGGTGTGGCCAGTATTACAATAATGGTGTTTCCCCTTTCGTTCTACATAGTAAATATTAAAAAATTACAGACCTACTTAACAAATGGACTTCAGTAAACAGACGAAATGCAGGACCTTGGTGGTGATGAGGAATGAACACAAAATTTTGAGCAGAAGATCTGAAATAAAAATGCTACATGGGAGATCTAGGATAAGAAGACATGAGAATGAATATTAAATTAATGGGGTTGGAGGGTGTGCATTGGAATCATCTGGCTTAGGTCCAATAGGTCCAATGGCAGACTTTTGTGAATATGGAAATAAATATTCATGGGCCATGAAAGCAGGGAATTTCTTAAGTAGATAAGCCACCATTAGCTTTCAAACAGAGGTTATGCTCTATGCACTTAGGTATCAGTTCCAAAAGTGAAAGAGCATTTGTATAGCTCAGTTTACTTATGTCATGAATTATGCTCTCTTTGTAAAATGCATAAAGTAAATGTGTAATGACATGTTTACGTCATCTTGCATACCAGTTTCAGATATTTACTTCCATTTTAGTATGGGAGAGGTGTCTATGTCAGCATTTGCCCTTGGCTTCTTTTACTGTTCTCCTATACTGGTCATTACATAAAAACCATAAATTATAGCAAAATTTAGAGCTGTTGTTTTTATTTGTTGCAGCAGAAATGCAAACAAAAGTGCCAGAGCTTCGAACTTTGAGAATTGTGATTTCGTTATGCTTATTCCTTTCTGTTCACAGTACATACACAAGTAGCAGGTGAGTACATCCTTATTGACTGTGTAATATTTTTTACTTCCTTTCAAACATTCCATTTGGTAGGTTGTATTTTTGTACAAATGCCCAAGTTCATTCACCTTAATTTTTTATTCAGCTCACTTGTTAGTATAGATCTTGATTTAAAATAATTAACATATTTTTCTGTTATGATTTAAAAAACTGTTCTGAAGGAGGAAGAAAAATGTAATCTGAAAGACCTAAGCATTTACAGAGTAGTAACATAGTAATTTTTTCTTTCCACTCTGTAACAAGGCAGAACTGAAATTGCCTGTCGAGAGCATGATGTTAGTAAGATAAATAAAAGAGGAAAGTGTATGAGTTTCCCCGAAGTATTGTTTATAAATCTGCTTACTTTATTAACTTAGAGTACCTTTCTTGTTGATAAAATTCTGTTACTTCTAGTGTAATTTTATTCTTTCAAAGTTGGGTAGAATGAGCAATCATACTATACACATTATTTTGCTTGTATGTAATTAAATATGAACAACAGGATTAGTGAATCAGAAAGTCTTAACATAAAATGTGTTAATCTTTAAGTGATCTGTATTTAATATTATATACGAATATTGTTCTACATTGGACCATTATTTAAGCAATTAAATATTTTATTTTTTTTGCATATTAAGTATGGCTATATAAATGAATTCCAACAGATATCTTCTACATATCACAAATACCATGTCATCAGTTTCATAACTGATGCAAAATTAGCTCCACTCATTTAAAATGCTTTACACAGGCCATAACAATAGGCATATTACAGGTTGTACATGAAGTCTCTTTGTAATATTGGTAATTACAAACATGCTGATCATAAGAAATGAAAATATATCTAACAAATTTTTCCATAAGGAGAATCTGTAGTAATTATGCTCGTAAATGGATCAGTGACTGCAAACATTAATAATTTATAAGTCCTGTGAGTATGATATATACTAAAAAATTTGAATGTAAGTAGGTGTCTTAACCCTTCATATGACTGCTCTTTATTTAGTACTGTGAGAATCTGTGTGTGTGAATTATTATGCTGTAACACCAATTGGTCAAAGAACATGTATTGTATGTACATTTTTAGTTATGTTTAATTAGTGTGCCTGTAAATGTTAAATATGCCACAACACAAGATCTGCTAATAATTTTTATCTAACCATTATTAATTTAACTAAATACCAAAGAGCACTATGCACGAATTAAAAGTTTTAATCATGTTCCTACCCACATAAGAGATTTCTTCTTTCTAACTCATTTTATCTAATGAGGAATATTTTAATTCTAATAAATAATATGTATTTCAGATTGTTATATTTTAATGTTATAATTAATATTATATTATGTAATCATTATATTGTAATTGTATTCTTTAATTGGGCGGCTGTAATGGAACAGATACATTATGCCATCATGTTACAACTATTTCCACATCCTTAAGTTTTACCTTTAAATGGATAAATGGAAAACAAATTAATGGGGGAGGGGGGGCCATTAATTACAGAGGCTACCATAGTGATGGGAGATAAAGTTAAGAAATACAGCATTGTACATCATGCTGCCACCCTGGGTTGTTCCCATCCCACGGTCAGATCAGTGGTGTAAATAGTTATATTTGGCAGCCAGGGTGAGCTCACAGTGGCCACCCCTACCAGAAATTACGAACTTAAAGAAATCACAGTTATGTGAGAATTTCCTATTGTTTATCTCAACATTATAGCGAATGCTGAATGAAGAAAATCAATTTCCCCCCCCCAAGCATTAATTTTAATGCCCATTTTGCTGCCACTTGGACTCTGTAGCCTGGCTCGGCTGCACCACTCACTCCCCCCCTCCATCTACACTCCTCACTCAGAAAATATGCCATGAAGTTTTACTGGGACATTTTGCATGTTGATTATGTTAAACTATCAAAAAACCTTGGAATAAGCTACAAATATGTTTAAATTTTGTTTGTTATCATAGTTTATATACTTAGATAAGGTCACAATTGGCCTATTGTAATATTTCTTTGGGACTTCTTAGGCTGGATACCAGTCCAGAATGTGGTGTGTACCATAATGTGATAAGGTGTAAAAAATATGAACTTTACCCCTGCATCAGGAGACAGGCAAACCCATAATTTGTGTCAGCAAAATAAGGCTGTACACACTTCAAATCGTACTAATTAGTCAGTCAGTGGAATCAGTTCCACTTCTTTTCTTCAACCATGAAAGTCACTAATTTAATTGTTCTTACATAGTTACAGTAGGCACTCCATGGTGGAAACACAGCTTTCTTCAGCAATGAACCAGTCAAATTCTAAACCCAATGGAGTAAAGAGCAGATATCCATCAATGGACCAACAGTTAACTTCAGTTATGACATCCATGAAGAATCTGACGAACTATCTAGACAATGAAGGGAAAAACAGCTATTACAACCATCCTTCAATGGCAACACATTTCTTTCCAGTAAAGAACTCCATGATAAACCTCACACATCTTAAAGATAAACGAGAGAAGAAGGGTAGAATTTTCAGTTTCTCTGATACGGATAATGAAATCAGTGTAAGTACCATTAAGCAATATTTAATTAATAAGTTTAGATTTGACTCAGTTGCTAGGGTTATATATTAGCACCTGCATACCAACTGGTCAAGTAAGAACCAGGCTTAAAAATTAACCTAAAATAGCACTGGCACTACTTTGCTGGATTACATCACTTTACCACCATAACTTTCTGGTGTGTCAGGCAGTGACACCCCTCCCATTAAACATGCATGGATTACACTACCATTACTTAGTCACCAGAGCATTTAAAAACACAAGCTGCAACTAATAATGAAGAAATTGTAATTAAACCAGCACTGGCCATACGTTCACTTCATACATACATTTAAAGTAACACATAGAGAATAGAATATTCCAATTTTTCAACGTGGTTTAATGGAAGCCAGGATAACATAGTCAGATCAATGGCCAGGCTGTATTCTGAATGACTGAGGAACTGTGTTTTGGTTACTGACAGGGTAAGAGATCTCTCTCTACTACAAAATATCCAGGCCAAAGTTGAATTCCACCTAGCCTCCTATTCAATAAGTATCAGGGGTCTTTCTTCCTGGGTTCAAATGGCCAGGCTTAAAACTTACCACTTACCTCCATCTGGCACTAAGGTAAAGAATGCAGGGAGCAATAACTCCAATCCTCCATATGCCTTTATGGCATGCACACAGACAACTTAAACTTTAAATTATCACAGTGGTTTATTAATGCTAAGAATTGATTAGGAGAGATGGCTCAATACAGTGAAGACTCCTTAATTATACTGTGGAAATAATGTCTCTAGATTCAAAGTAATGTGACTAACCAATAATCCTTCCATAAAATCAATCATTAATGGTTTATTGTTCCATAAAACTTTCCATTTGTTGCATCTACACTAATCAAATGGAGCAATTCCCATGAACACAGTGTTGAACTGCAGGTTAGCAGGGTCTATTTTGTAGTCCCTTCACCTTTAAGATGGAGGCAACAACAAACCTGAAACATCAGCGTTACCACCTACAGCTACACTGGTCCATCACTCACAAATGGTCCACGTGAAAAATTTACTTTCTCTCTGTACGTTGTGCTAGAAGATAAAACATGTAGGAATATACATGTCTTCCATTAACAGGCGTGTTTAAAATTGAGAATCTCCGGATGGATTTCGATAAATTTTGGTATATGAATATTATGCCATAGAGATCAACCTAATTTCAATTTTTTTTATTTCTTACAATTTGTAATGTTGTGGCACAGTCACAAAACAATGCATCAGAGTGACAGTGACACAAATGGTAATTAGTTAAACTAGAAGTATCCAGAGTAACTGTAGTAAGAGGGATTATAGTAAATATAGTAACCATAGAAATGATAAAACCCGAAGTTTTAAATTTTAAATCTTCAGTACCTACACTGCAATGTCAAAATATAAAGAAAATGTGTGTATTCCACACGTTTCCAAATACACTAAAATACAAATGAACCTACATGCGGCAGAACAAATAAAATACACTAATGACTACATAATAAATATATTGTACATTAATTTCTGGATGTCAGCGTATAAGTTCATATTTGAAGATTCAAGTCTTTTGGTATCAGTTATTTGGTAAATAGTTAATGACAAACCTTTAGGGTTAAACAATCTTCTTGGACTGCTCCACCCTCAAGGAGGAGTAATTATGCTCCTCAAAAATCTGACTAAATATTCACTCTTGACATGACATAACATGCCAGAAGACTTGAAACTTCATTAGCCCTGCTGTGAGAACTTTACATCTTATGAGTTCATGCAACTCATAATTCTATCATGACAATAGTCAAGTTTCTAGTTACTGTCACAAAGTTACAAAACAAAAGAGTAACTTCATTTTTTCTAAATTTAGAATATGAATTGCAGGTGGAGCTAGGATTCACCATACCATTCATCACCATACCAATCAAAGGAATTACGGGTGATGACAGCAAGCCACTTGTCAATGTCAATGTTGGAGCAATAACAGCAGGAACCATACTGACTACTGCAGCACTGATCTTCATCCCTAAAGCATTTTCTGGCCTTGAACCTGAAATAACATTTGGTAGAAGTAAGTTTAATTATGGTTCTACAAACACTTTCAAATTTGCTATAGTCATTACACACATAGACAGAGATTTCTGGGGCATGTTAGGGTATACATTACATGGGTCTCTCCACTGCTTGTCATCTACCACCTCTGCTGCTAAATAATTAACTGTCTTGGATGCAATCCCATATCTTGCAGTTATTTGCTACTGTATTATCCTTGTTATGATTCCTGTTAAATGTATTTAACTGAATGGATTTTAGAGGCCAAACTGCCATTTTGGATGTGTGCTGGGTCACCAACATTTCATTCTACAATTCTTTCCCTAATAGTGCATAAATTTTCATGGAATTTTTTGCCTTACAGCTTTTTTAGTCATGTGCTGTGGCAATTTCATATGCTGTGACTGCATCAGTGACAGTAATCCATAAAAATAATATAGGTCTCAAATCGTGGTTTGGGATTATATCAATTGAGAGGTTAGGCTTCAGCAAATTTACAACACTCAGCTGGAAAATCAGTTAGGCACTATCTGAATGAAGTAGTTACCAAGTTCAGTAGAGTGAGGAATCAAACTTCATTCCTCAGTAATATTCCATTCATTCATTCCATTGGCATGTGCAGAATGCGACGATTCCTTGCCGATCTAAGGAGCTTCTTCCATTCCTCTCTGTTATGTACTTTTTCCTGCTACCCTTCTCCATTCTTCCATCCTCTCTTACCTCATCTTGCCATCTATTTCTTGGTCTACCTGTGAATCTTGTTGTTTAAAAATTCATACATAATACCCTTTTGGGAATTCTATTTTCTTCCATTGTCTGTAAATTCCCAAGCCAACGTAATTTATTTAACCTTAGTGTCTCTGATATAGTAGGTTTTTTAACACTGGCATAAGTTTCTTTATTGGGCAGTATCCTCTAATTTTCTTTTTCGTTATCATATAATGGGCCGAAAATTATTCTATACACTTTCCTTTCAAAAATGTTCAATTGCTTTCTATCTCTCTTTGCTAGTGTCCAAGTTTCTTATGAAGGAATATGCTGCCTCCATCTTCAGGGCAGCACAGTTTATTTCTGATATTGCTTCTCCAAATGTTTATGAAGGTAACAATGGTGGTCCACAAAAATCTGGAATCTTATCACGTATGGACAAGGCCCTCATGGATCGTAACATTGATACTTCTGTCTGCACTCAGAGGGTTGTGTGCTGGATTGTCAAATCTGCAGCTTCCAAGGTGAATACTGGTGAAGGTGGCAGTATGGATAAGATAATTGATGGAATAGCCAGGTAAGTCTGTTAGTGGCTGAATGCAGACAAATGGTTCCACATTATATTTTGGGAAGTCTCTTAGTTAATGACTGCAAACAAATAATCCTGCAAGATATTTTCAGTGAATCTTTTAGTAAACGAGGAGAGACAAATGGTCCTAGATTATTTTGTAGTATGTTTGGACTGTGTACTTCTGTTCTATTTACTAAATTTTAATGTATTAATATATTACTGTTTTACAAAATGAAATAATTTATTAATAATCCTAAATTATGCTTTCTGTCATAGTTGTTAAGTTGAGACTTGCTCTATTATTACTTTTTGTTGCATAGCAATATTTGTAAGTAATCTGAATGTATAAAATTTAGTGGAGTCTTTATGAAAGTAATAAGTAACCTGCAACTACACTGACAGTTTCAGTGATATCTAAATAACAAAATTATAAGCAGACACTTATTGGTATGAGTAACAAGCATCAAAGAAATTCAGAGTGTGAAAACATGATGCTGAACAGAATGAACTGCCAGAAAAAAAAATCTCCATCTTGAAAAAATAACAGAAACATGTACAGGATAATGTAACAGAAACTTCTTTAAAACAAAGGCACAAAGGAGTGGTTCATGTGATTGAACTTGCACACATCCATACAGATATATTTCATTCACTGAAGACGTGGTCAATGACAATTTTTATGGGGTACTGTGAATTATCTTTCTACAATAAGCCCTTAAGCCAGGTACAGGACTTTTAACATGTGCAGTACCTGGCTTAATGGGGCCTTTTGATAATTAGTGGGCTCTACGACATTAAGTCCTGTGTAATGATGTCTGCCTTCTACAGTCACACAAGACATACTTGAGGCTGTTACATATCTCCTATGACTTCTTTTATAGATAGGACTCTGTGTTCTTTGTGAGGTATTTATGTTCAGGCTGGTAATATTTTCTGCAATAATATTCCTCGTCAGTTTCCACTCAGCGTTATAACAATTATCAACCATTATACAGGAACTGCTGTTTTGGTGGTTATGGCATCTTGTGACATTTCTCCACCCGTGCGTGTGGGGTACGGACTGCTGTAGTGTGCAGCGTGCCGGCAAGCCGGCAATGTTGCGGTGTTACTGTATGAGCGACAGCTGGCCTGCTGTAGCTAATTCTACTCGGAAGAGTGTGTGGCTTTACCGCTACTGCTGTCGATGGACGGCGCGAAGATGAGGCTGCTCACTTCTTTGAGCCACAACAAGTTTGTAGATCCTGGTCTCTCTTGGAACGCTTTAGGAGACCTGGGTCAACAACCGGTCAGCGTAGATATCTGCCGAACTGTCTAAATAAGGGGTTCCCCATATCAGCTAACTTTAATTCGAATTACTGGGTTAGAAATTTGACGTGTTCTACGAAGAACTGAACTCCAAAATCCTCGTGAATTTGCTTCTTACAAATGCTTGTGTGCTCGGAATGCCTCGCCTTTCCTGCGACTCGATCGCCCGAATGGCCGTTCAAGTGGACAGGCGAGATAAGCATGTCACATCGGTGGGACGAAGGACCACCTGTGTACTGCCGGTCGGTTCGCGTCACGGTCATGTAAGATGGCGGTTTCTGAGTTGCACTGCTGCTCTGGTTGCTAGAGCTGGCGTGAGGTGCGCCACTTGTGTCGGGGCGCGCGCGACGACCGTTACTGACTGCAAAGGGAAATCCCCACACCTGCAAATTTGAATATCTGATATTTCAGGTATGTCAAGTAGCCAGTTACTTGTCTCAGCAGGTTCCTGTTTAGTATTAATTGTTCCCCAGTTTGTCTTCCCAAGGAACTGTTGTATATTTTTGTCTAGCTACGGACTTCCAGTATCCTAGATGGCTACTGTTCATTTAGTCCCTGACAGCCCATTTTGCAACCGTTTCCAAGAAAAACCCTGTCATATTATTGGAAGTTAGGATCCAGTTCGTTCCAATTAGTTGTCAACCTCGTTTGTGCTGGCATTCATAACAGTTTTACTGACTTCTGTTCACCCACAGTCATTAGGTGTTAGTGGCTATTCCAGACCAATTTAAAACGGATTTGGTAATTAGCAGACATTTGATTACACGATGAGTGTTGTATAGTTTAGATGTTTCTATTCCTAAATTCCATACACAGTGTGCATATATTCCCTGTTGTACAAACCGCAGTGGCACAGAATTCTCTCCGGGATATTGTTGTTTTTTACACAAAACTGGTTTAACAACAGCGTCTTCATTTGTCTTGGACCCATCTGTGCACCGAATTAAACCTCCATCTTTATCAACTTGTACTTTGCTTTCCCGTTAATTTCTTCCGGCAAGTTCTACTATGAATATTTTAGTACCCCCTTATCTCGATAACATTCTGTCAGCCTCCAGTATCGAGTGAGTTCCTTATTCATGCTCCAAAACGTGTAAATGTCAACACCATATAAATTTGGTCTTCCAGTCTTCATTGCGGCAAAGTATTTGGATTCCTGTCTACGCTTCATCTTGTATCTTCAAATTCAGTGGATGAGCCCTAGAAGAACCTCACGCACTGCTATGCATGTCAACAAGTTTGCAGTTTGCTAAGCAAAGCTCATTTCCCTTGTTTTGTATTTGATCATATGCCAGAACAACATGGTAGCGTAGTAATAATGCGTCCCCATGTTACCCAAAAGTGCTTGTGCTAGTTCAGAATGCTCTGTGATTGTTCATCCACGTCTTGCACAACAATCCCATGTCCAAAAATAGTCCAGTGTATGTGACTTTCTTCGACAGTTGAATTATTTGATTTAAGACAGCTGATTTCCACTACAAGGAAGTTTCGTATTATGCTAGGGTTACGTTCCTGAAAAAGTAGCATAAATCAAGTTAGAGATAACCATTTAAACAATATTTTTGTGTAGAGGTTAAGGGACCACATCATATATATATATATATATATATATATATATATAGAGAGAGAGAGAGAGAGAGAGAGAGAGAGAGAGAGAGAG
>Ga0209755_10009121_pt1 | contig 10508 bp, 9 predicted proteins | sample TergutCo191P1_FD_187301 | JGI IMG/M metagenome (GOLD analysis project Ga0209755, IMG submission 187301) | Cornitermes sp. P1 segment gut microbial communities from Petit-Saut dam, French Guiana - Co191P1 (SPAdes) (version 2) | ecosystem: Host-associated > Arthropoda: Insects > Digestive system >...
GGTGCTTCTTGAACGGGGTGACTATCCACTGGCTGGACCAGTACAGCGAATTATGCAGGTTTCTCTATTTTATAAAACCATGCGTAGGACGTTGCTTTGTCCAGAAATGTCAAGAGAACTCAGCCGAAACACTCTGTTATGTGTGTGTAAGTCACAATATTTATAGTTCTGTCTCATAACATCGAACAAGTATTTCAATTTGAAGTACCGGCATTACGGACTAACTCATGCAGTAATACAGGTTAGGTGAAAGGACTTTTAAATTTTGATTTGTAACTACTCAAACACATTACTGGAAATTTAATTAACGAAAATAAACAGCATATCAAGTAAATCTGAGAATAATCAATGTAATTATCACCTGAAATTCTAGAAAATCCCCACATTCCATAATCACGGGAGCAGCCATTTCCAAGTAACCTCGTCACCAAAAAGAAACTCCCATCATCCTTTAAAAACGGCAGACCTTGAAGTTGAAAGCTACTGAGTGCAGAAGTTTCTATGAAAGTTTCCCTTTAAAAAGGCCAGAAAAAAGCACAATAAAAAGGTAAGATAACTTTCCAAATATCAGTACATATCAGTTTATGCAAAATACCGATTAAATTAAGTACTGTATTCTTGAATGTAGTAAGTATGCATGTTTTGTATGCTGTTTGTCAGCTGCAGTCCTTGGACAAACTCATTTTCTCATGTGACCCGTCAATTTCTGTATTTCTTGACAATGAAATGTAAATTCTCTGGATTTCGCACTTTCGTGTTTCTTTTTATACATACGTTGGTGCTGTAATTATCGTTCAATATATTTAGTTCGAAAGTTGTACGTCAAAAATTTGTCCCACGCGGGTCATGATTAACCCCAGAAAGTTTAATGGACAGGCGTAACTGGAGTAATTAAGTCGTAACCTCAAAAATTATATGTATTGTTGTAGATGTTGGGGCCTACACATAAGCACCGCTATAAAAACATGGGACTGGATTCCCATGAGCTTAGGAGGCGGCGTGAAGAAGTGGGAGTCCAGCTGCGAAAGCAGAAACGGGAACAACAACTATTTAAACGCCGTAACGTTTTTATGCCCGGATCATCAGATGAGGATGGAAGTATGCAGGTACATAATACATTTTAATGACAAAATGAATTTATGGCTTGTAGCACACAACTAAAGAACACATACTGTGTTTGAGCAAGGTTGAGGTTTCATCTTATTCACACAAACTCAAGTCAAAAATATTTACTCCCCCAGGTTTAGACTTTAGGGTTTCATTTTAGTTATAGAGAGGCTGAGGAAGTGGATTTGCTATGCTTAGAATTCCTTGATACCTTTTTCACTTACATTTGCTGCTGTCAATGTACGTTACAGTCAGTGTTGTCAGTCCTCGTCCATCATGGTTTCTGTTATGTTAGTACATTCAGTCATAAATTCTGCTTTTCTTGTACAAATAAGTCTTTTGAGATATTGTTGCATGTAGAATTGCCAACACCTTAATGTTACTAGGGGGGTTTACTCACACTCCTCATGCTCCTATTCTGTGTTAGATCTGAAAATGTATATTAACAAATTTATTGTCAGGCTCTTAAAGGTTGGCTTTTCCCTGAGTGTCAGGTTTTAAAGTGTGGGTATGAGGTTTTGCGTTACATGGAAAAAGAGATTTCACAATCACTGAAAGGGGTGGGGGTAGGGGAATTCAAACACAAAGGTGATCAAATAATGCAGGGTATACAGCAGGTACAGTGAAGGTGTGGAATACAGACAGTTTTTGTCAGAAACACTCACAGGACGAGACTGCTGGGAAGAACGGTGTAGTTGGGAGATTAATAGTAATAAGGATCTTCAAACAGTATGGTGTGAGGTTGTGAAGTGGGTCTGTTTATGGTCCAGTGGCAGGGTATTTTATTCATAGTAATTAATCTTTGTATTGCATAAACAGGAATGAAATTTCTTGACCAGCTGAATTACTCTCAGCTTATCAAGATATATTGTGTGCTGTGTGATATTGGTGACCCAGTATACATCAGAGTAGTCAAGGAATTGTGGTTGATTTCTGGTAGAAGCAAAGGATTTTTCTTCTCTTTAACCTTTAGACGCCTAATGTCAATATAGTTGACATACCGCACCGCTAACCTCCAAAGTTGCATTTTATATATTTATTCAACAAATATAGGTACTGAATATTTTAAACATGGTATATACTCTCCGTTTTTTCCTCTTAAAAATGCAGTTTGTTTCATAATTGTAATGTATTTGGTTCCTGTATTATTCACATTTTATGTACCGTGTGTGCTAAAATTAAAAAATATAATTCTGGCACCAAAAGGTTAAAGCCTGCAGACTGGCTTTGGGGCCCATTCAGCCTCATATTCAATAGAACATATTTGGTTCCTGTATTATTCACATTTTATGTACAGAGTGTGCTAAAATTAAAAAATATAATTCTGGCGCTGAAAGGTTAAAGCCTGCAGACTGGCTATGGAGCCCATTCAGCCTCATATTCAATAGATAAGTGGGTATCTCTCCCCAGGGGAAAGTGGGGGAGGGGGATTGAAGCTGACCACTTACCTCCATCTAGTGCCAAGTTTAAGAATGAGTGGAGCTTGTCCTCCATCCCCCCATATGTCTTCATGGTGTCACAAAAACAGCTTTGCTGTACCTTTACTACTATTGTGTGTTGTTTTATTGGCTTTTTTTTTTTACTTTATTGTATTGGTGACCTCAGATGTAAGGACAGTGTGAATGTGTGTTACTATTGTGACTTCTAGGACGATAACTTGCCTCTCATCAATGCACCAGGCATCACACCAGGCATGGTGCAAGCACTTTATAGCAGTAATGTGGAAGATCAGCTAACTGCCACGCAAAAATTTCGTAAACTCTTGTCCCGTGAACCAAACCCTCCCATAGATGAAGTTATTCAGACTGGAATTGTACCACGTTTTGTAGAATTTCTTCGGAACAATACCAACTGCACACTTCAGGTAAGAATTAAACAATACAGATCAGTGGAAGGTGGAGTGGATTTATGTTTTACCATCAGAAGTACCCATCTTCACCCAGGATATGGATTTTTTCATAACAATGTTGTAATTTATAGCAGCTGGAACATTAAAGAAGGAATAGCACTCGCTTGAACTAGTTAAAGTGTACTCATACAATAAAAACAATATTGGGAATGGGGATTCAAATGGGAGTCAAATATTTCTCAACAGCACTTGCTCACCTTTGTAGCCAGCTTGGTGTTGAAGATTGATTTGCTCAGTGACACAGTATGACATCCAGGAAGAGTGGAATCTTCACTTACACTTCCCTTTTAACAGACATTCTGAATGTGCACTTTATCAAAAACAGGGAATTGTTCATTCCTGCAAGATTTCAACAGTTTTCATTCTGAAGTATGAAACTTATTAAAAATTAGTACATCATGAGGACTGTTAAAACTTTTTGGTAGTATTGTTCACAGAACTGTATTATACAACAACATTTCCAAGAACTGAATGCAAGGAAGGGTGATGTCCTTATGCTTGGCAACATCTGTATTTGATCAGTGGTGTGGATGCTGGAACTGTGTTTTTGTGCCTTTTCTGTAGAAGCATGTTACAAAATAAGTGGTAATTTTGCAATTAGTAATCTTTTTCTCATTCTATAGTTTATTGTCAGATGGTGTTTGACATGTTAACTCTTCAGTGATGCTGGGTTGTAAATTCATACTATTGCCCAGGACAGAGGACTTTTAAAGTATTGTTTACTTTTTAAAGACCCGAGTTTGCATACATGAACACGTGTACGGCAACACCCCTAGAAATACATTTTATGTATTTAGGTTACAAACTAATTTATTGCATTTTTAAGTCATGCTGCATAATCTTTGTTTTGTTTTGAGAACTGCGCTGTTATGAGAATTTCTTACCAACGTTTTGAGACAGGCTATCAGTCCCACCTACAAAGGTCAAGAATTTATACTTTTTGGATTCTTGACCCTTGAAGTTGGGACCAATAGGTTGTTCCAAAACATCGGTAAGAAATTACCACTACTCCCTGCGTAATAACCCAGAAGAGCCCAGTTCTTATCTACTTTGCAGCAGAAGCCTGAAATCTGTGTTGTGTTCGTCAAAATTCTGTCTGTTTTATAATTTTGTCCTTTTCTGTTCAAATACGTTTTTCATAAACTATGCACTGTTTAAATGCATTTGGATCATGTGGTGCAGTAGGACCTGTAGCATGTGAAGAATTAAATGCCTGTAGAGTGTAATGAGGCAGTTATTGAAGGGTTAATTATGTATTAGAAGCTAAGCTATTATTCTGGAATATATTTTAATGTAGGCTGTTATAACCATTTTAGTTGCATTTGGAAAATGTTTGTGAAGACCTACCAGTAGCTTTATCACCTCTGGTTGCATGGAACAGCTTGGCTCCCACCAAACATTTTTATGAAATTTTATGGTCAGGATTTTTTCTACAATCAGTTTACCTCATTCAAGTTTGGTTAAAATGGGACAAAAGTAGCAGACATTTTACATTAGAACCTACATACATTTATGATGATATCTGACCATTTATGAGAAATGCAGAAAAAACGGTTAACAGTCTTAAATATATTACGGTGCTAGATGGATGTGATTTTTATGCTGAGGAATTAGGGCAAAAATACAAACTTGATCCTAATATTTAATGTTTTTTGCTTTATATTTCATTTTGATTATGTAATATGGTGCCACACAGTAGAGATTTGGTGTGCTGTGACTAAATAAACCATGGATGTGAAAATGTGCATCTATAATATTTTACATATATTGTTCATATCTGGAAGTTTGAAATTTGAAATGTGGATAGATTACAAGTATACCTACAAATGTTGTGCAGACTTTTGTCACTCTTCATAAGATTCATGTGTGAGCTTGATAATATCAGTATAAAAAGTTATATAATATGTATTGTTATATTTACAAATTCTTATATAGTCTGCATGTTGTATTTTTGCTGTCATTTGATGCTTTGTGCGGGCTTTATGCCTGACCTTACAGATGGGCAGTGCGCCTTTATTTTTGATAATGTTATGTTTTAAGCATGTCCTTTCAACACTCTTTTACTTCACATTGTGATCTCTACTACCGTATGAACAGCAATCAGCAGTATGGTAGTGAATGTAAAATTGTGTTCCAGTATTTAATATTACTGTCATGTTTCTTTCAGTTTGAAGCAGCATGGGCTTTAACCAATATAGCATCAGGTACTTCTATGCAGACTCGCATGGTGATAGAAGCTGGTGCTGTTCCGATATTCATTCAGCTGCTGGCATCAGAATTTGAAGATGTGCAGGAACAGGCAGTGTGGGCTTTAGGCAATATTGCAGGTGACTCTCCAGAATGCAGAGATCATGTACTGGATACGGGAATACTTGTCCCACTCCTTCAGTAAGTTTTCAGATTGTAAATATTTCAGGGAGTACCTTCTCCCATTCTGTCCATAATATTTCATGTTCCCATTTGCTGTCTGTAAGAATATAAAGATAGCAGTATACAGAACTATAATTCTGCCTATTGTTGTATATGGGCATGAAAATTTGTCTCTCACATATGGTACAGCACTGGCTGACAGTGATGCTTAAATAATGAAGTTACTCAGTGTAATGGATAGCATTCTTGTTACATATTCAGGGTGTACCCAGATAAACCACAGGTGACACACTAGCTATCCTGAGTAATGTTTCTCATTGTTTGCCAGTTGCCAGAAGTTTTTCAAGAAATACTGTATTTTTGTGATAACCTAGGCCATGTTGACTTATCTCCATGTCATATTAAATTTGTTATTTATAATCATCATTTTATTTCATATTTCATGGAATGCCATTAGGTTGTGACTCTCATTAAATAAATGGAGGCTGTAAGCAGTCGTATTTTGTTTTGTTTTCAGTAATTGTATCAGTAATTTGATTTGTTTTTGTGCATTTGTAAATAAATGAGTTGAATAGTTAAACTGTTTTATGTGAAGTACCCATTTATGTGTATACTTTTCAGACTTCTGAGTAAGGCTACTCGCCTTTCTATGACTCGAAATGCTGTGTGGGCTCTTTCGAACCTGTGTCGTGGAAAGAATCCACCACCTGAGTTCTCCAAAGTATGTCCATGCCTACCTGTACTCTCCCGCCTGCTGTTCCACGCAGATTCTGATGTCTTGGCTGATGCATGCTGGGCACTTTCATACCTGTCTGACGGACCAAACGACAAGATTCAGGCTGTTATTGATGCAGGAGTTTGTAGGCGATTGGTTGAACTTCTCATGTAAGTATTGTTTCTTAGTATATGTAATGATTAATGTATTTGCTTTCAGTGGGAAGGGGGCATTCAGCTGAGATTACTAAGTTGTAATTTGAAAGCATGAGGTAACTCATGTATGTATATATGTGTGTGTGTATTTGTTCACTTCAAGAACAGAAAAGAAAAACATTATTAAACTTTCTTCTTTGTGCACTGTAATGTATGACACTCTGGGGTTTCTGTGGTCATGATTTGACATTGTCCGAGTCTGATTACCATTGAGAATAACTCTTTTTAAGGGCTCTCCTTTACGTGAAAATGAAAGCAGAGCTGGCTTCCAAAATGTACTCTATTTATGAATAAGATGATGGGCAAAGTCCAAAGAAAGAAGATTACTTCACCACAGAGGAAGGTCTGGTATATCCCTTGATGCAGGAAAACTGCCTGAGCACGTGTATTGACTCTGTTACAGTGTTGTCACTGCTGATACCTGAGTTGCTGAAACAGATGCATAGGTTTCTTTTTTTGATCATGGTTTCAGCATGCATGTGAAGTGTGTTCATTTAAAGAATGATTGTTTATTTGCATTACTTTCTGAGGATATTCTACTCTAGTTAAAAAGTGTTTCATGTAAATGGTGCTGCAAAATAGTACTGTACACAGAATAGTATGAAAATCTTGAATGGAATCTGTGCTGAACAGCAAGACAATATGAAAACTTGTGTTTCTGTTAGATACGGTGTAGTTTAAATGAAGTCAGAATACAGACAGCCTAAATAACACATATTCATGTTAAGAAAATTTCCCAATAATTCTTGAAGCTCTCCACAAGACTATTTGGTCACCTTACGGTGTGCTTTTGATTGTGTATGAAATTGTAGTGTCCATGTTTTTTGAAGAAACAGTTTGTTTCTGTTAGTGTTGAATTATGTATGGTGCCATTTGGGGGAATGACCAGAAGAAGGGAAAATGTATGGTTTGTTTATCCAGAACAGTGTCATGGCTTACACAGAGTTCAGAGTGGCTGTACCAGAAGAGGTATTCGGTGAACAGTTGATAACTCGGAGGTTATGGTCCACATCTGAAGACTTGAATTTTTAATAAAACATGTAATAATACTGATAACTTAGAAATTGTGGTCTTCTACATCTCCAGATTTGAATTTGTGTGATTATTTAGTAGAAGAGTATTCATAAATGGTTTATGACTTTATATGCGAGGCACAATAAAAGAGTGAGTTTATGTGAACAGTCCACTTGTTTGCAAAAAGTGACGTTCTGAGAGAAATTTCCAGTTTTTCACAATGAGGTCTGTTAGATGTGGAGAAATATTTTCATAAAGTATGAGGCTTGCATAGATGCTGGGATTCAGCACTTTGCGACCTCTTTGAGATGAGGTAAATTGAACTGCAGGAGAGAAAGAGACTGTGAATGTCTGGTGGATGAAGGCTTCATATGCAGTAATACTTTCATGGTAGTTACCGTGCTCAGGTACAAAGAAAATATTCCCCAAAAATGTACTGTATACTTCACTTGAAAGTAGGAAGTATTGTAGATTTTATTGTAATATGAATATTGTTTTACAGGCACAACCAGCACAATGTGGTATCAGCAGCTCTGAGAGCTGTTGGCAACATAGTAACTGGAGACGATGTGCAGACTCAAGTTATCCTCAATTGTTCAGCACTTCCTTGCTTGCTGCATCTCCTAGCATCACCTAAGGAATCAATAAGGAAAGAGGCCTCCTGGACAATATCTAATATTACAGCTGGAAATAGGCAACAGATACAGGTTAGCAAATTAATTATAATTTCGTCATTACGTCGTAAATCCGTACACTGGTGATTATTGTTTACACTTAAGTAATACCTTGTTAATTTAAATTTACCTATTTACAAATGTCATACAATTCAAAGCATGTGACATTCCCTAGCTTTAAACACAAGATGTTTTGGTCTCAGATGCTTTCGAGTCGACAAGGTTTTGCTGCATGTATTGTGTGAGTGTGCTAGTGACTGGCAGTGGATGATAGCATTTTGCATTTTCGTTCTTCAGATGGCTTCCTATATTAGTACGTTAGAATTAAATGTGAAGGATGGGAAGCATGTATATCCTGCCCAGGTTGTTGTTTCCATATGCCACCTTCTTAGCAATTTGCCTTGACACATGAGGTTTTTGTTTATATTTCTTAATTGGTGTACAAGAACAGATACCATATGTTGTATGGATTAACTTGTTCTGGAGGCCATAGGCAGTCTCGTAGGTATAGTATTTCCTATCTGGACAGAGTGTAAGGGCAGAAGTAATTAAAGTACACTGAAATCAACAAAAGAAGTTGTCCAACTTGTGGCAGACTTATTGAGGAATTAGTTGCAAATTGAAATTATGGCATTTTCTAATAGTGATATCTGATGCTTATCTTATACAGTGAGGGCATACTGTTTTGGTTGCCAGTGACTGTCGTCAACATGCTTGCATCTACCCCACACACAGACAACGTTCTCCATCCACAAACATCACGCTTAATGAACATTGTTTTCCAAGCAGTGATTTTCAGTTTTCTGTTTCAGGCAGTAATTGATGCAAATATTTTCCCGGTTCTTATTGATATACTTGGGAAAGCTGAATTCAAGACACGGAAAGAGGCTGCTTGGGCCATAACCAATGCCACTTCAGGGGGTACAGCCGAGCAGATTAGGTATCTGGTGGATCAAGGTTGCATCCCTCCCCTCTGTGACCTTCTGACAGTGATGGATGGCAAGATTGTTCAAGTTGCCCTTAATGGATTAGAAAATATTTTGAGACTAGGGGATCAGGATGCAAGGGCACATAAAGGTGTCAATCCATATGCTGTGTTAATTGAAGAATGTTATGGTAAGTTAGAGAAATCTATATTACTCCCTTAACGTATGCATCTCTTTTGTTTAGTTACACATAGGTCTCCCTCTCACAAACACCTTGAAGGTTCCAGCCTTTAGCTTCTTCCTCAATTCTGAGTCCAAAACAGTATGTTTCTAGTCATTGGTTGTTAATGAAGAGAGATGTGTCCTCATCAAAGACCCTAATTAAACCTTCCTCATAATTTATTTGTATAAACCAAATTAATGGCCAGACTTGCCAGTTAATGGTTTGATCTTTGGAAGCTCAGAGGTTTGAACTCTGGATCATGGCTTGTCACACTCTGGTGAAATGTGAATCCAGGTTCTATAGAGCATTTATCTCTCAGGGTTGTTTGATGAATTTTCCATATTGACACGCACATAAATAGGCTAATGTCACCATTCCCAATTTTATGATAGAAAATTTGGTGTTTTTAATTTGACATAAGAATTTCGGTTGTAATTTCAGATTATGGGTTTTCAGACCATTTTAAATTGTGTGTTTTTCGGTTTGTGTAATTCATGATTTGCGCACCCGTGGCAATGTGTGTGTGTGTGTGTGTGTGTGTTTTTATAAAATGTTCTTTTTGCTTTCAATATATGTTATTGCAGGCTGATTTCCTCATCATCAGTAATGTAAAATTTCTGTCATAAGTATGGGATCTTTTCATGTCTTGAAATTAAAAGTGTGAAGCAATAGGAAGAAGAGTGAAAAATTAATAAGAGGTTCAGTAGGTTGGAAGCCATTATTAAAACCAGTAAACCAGCTGTTTGTTTTGAGATCAAGAAGCAAAATTTCCATAGGTAAAAAATGCTTCCCCATACACAGATTACCAAACATGTGAGGTAATGTTTCATGTAAAAGGCTCCAGTTAAGAGCCTGTCAAATCATCTGAGGTTTTTAAATTTCTGCCATGGAAATGTAAATGAAGGCCCACAGTAAATAAAACACTATTGTTGAATATGGTGTTTTGTAAGATGTGTTCCATTTACCCAGTGTCATGTCACATTACATTTCCCAATTGAAATCACATGTAAAGACAAATATAGTATTACTTGTTTTATATTCCAGCTACCATTTATAATTTGAGAAAATTAATGATTAGTTACCCTTTGTCATATATTCATTTCTCTTTATGTGTATTTATATTTGTAATGAATTTGGATTTATCAGAACATTCATTATGTCTGTCAGTGTATGATCTCTTATGTCAAACTTTGCACTGATGATCCCCAAGATTTTCTTCTGTATGTGGAGTTACGCTTGAGAGAAAAATGATGGGACAAAATTTCATATGTATTTGGGATTAATGACTGTGCTTACATAAATTCTTTGACCTACTTGTTTGCTCTATACTTTAAAAGTTGGCAGTCCTGGTCCTC
>Ga0209755_10009122_pt1 | contig 10505 bp, 3 predicted proteins | sample TergutCo191P1_FD_187301 | JGI IMG/M metagenome (GOLD analysis project Ga0209755, IMG submission 187301) | Cornitermes sp. P1 segment gut microbial communities from Petit-Saut dam, French Guiana - Co191P1 (SPAdes) (version 2) | ecosystem: Host-associated > Arthropoda: Insects > Digestive system >...
GCTCTAAAACTCTTTGTGCACGCATCATATCATCGGGCATGATATCAGCGCGCCCCTGCATTGACTTAAAATACTTTTCCATCTCCAGACTAATCTCACCTTGAGCGGCAAGACAGCAGGGGTGGCTCTTGAGCTTTTGTGATAGTTTTGCACTTGCAATTTTACCATCCAGCGACTCCTTGACAAACTCCAAAAGTTCCTTGTTTTCAGTCTCCTGCTTTTCAATTTCTTTCTTATCTTCTTCACTTTCAAGACCCAAGTCGCCATCATTTACAGAGCGGAACTCCTTTTCCTCAAAAGTTCTTAACATACGAATGACAAATTCGTCTATCTCCTCTGTGAGATAGAATATTTCATAACCTTTTTCACGAACCTGCTCCGCCTGCGGAAGCTTGTCTAAAAGCGCAACACTCTCGCCGCTTGCATAGTAGATATATTTCTGCTCCTCAGGCATGTTTTTTACATACTCGGCGAGGGGAATAAGTTTTTCAGCCTTTGATGAATAGAACATAATAAGGTCAGAAAGCATGTCTTTATTTGCACCAAACCCATTTGCTATACCATATTTAAGCTGTACCCCAAAAGCTTTATAAAACTTTTCGTATTTCTCGAAATCATCGTCCATGAGCTTTTTAAGTTCAGTTTTAATTTTCTTTTCAATATTGTTTGCAATAACCTTGAGCTGACGATCATGTTGAAGCATTTCACGGGAAATATTAAGTGAAAAATCTGGGGACTCAACAACACCCCGTACGAAACGAAAATGTTCCGGAAGCAAGTCAGGGCAATGCTCCATAATCATTATGCCGGAAGAATAAAGCTGAAGACCTGCCTTAAACTCACGCGTGAAATAATCATATGGCGCAACAGCCGGAATAAACAGCATTGCCTGATAGCTAACCAAACCTTCCGCGGAAACGCGGATAACAGAAGTTGGGTCGGTGTGATCAAAGAATTTTTCTTTATAAAACTCGGCGCAATCATCGTCTGATACCTCGCTCTTAGGACGCTGCCAAATCGGTATTCGGCTGTTAATAACTTCGGTTTCCGTGTAGCTTTCCCAAGTTTTTTTCTTATTACCCTCATCGTCGGTTTCATCAGTTTCAACCTGTCGGCTTTTTGTTATATCCATAACGATAGGCCAGCGTACATAGTCAGAATATTTTTTGATCAGACCTTGAAGCTTATGTTCTTCAAGGTATTCGCTATAATTTTCATCTTCGGTGTCGGGTTTGACTTCAATAATAATGTCGGTACCGGATCCCTCAAGCGGACAATCGTAAGCATCTATTGAATAACCATCGGAGCCTGTAGACACCCACTTATATGCCTGCTTCTCGCCATATGCACGAGAAGTGACAGTAAGTCTTGAGGCAACCATGAAGGCCGAATAAAAACCAACACCAAATTGACCGATAATATCGATATCATCAGGCTGTTCCTCCATGTCTTTTTTAAATTGTAGTGAGCCGCTTTTTGCAATAACGCCGAGATTGGTCTCAAGCTCTTTAGCTGTCATACCAACGCCATTATCACGTATGGTAATCGTTCTGTTTACCTTGTCGGCTATAATAGTAATTTTAAAATCATCACGTGACAAACCGACCTTATCGTCGGTCAGCGAAATGTAGCAAAGCTTGTCAATAGCATCCGATGCGTTGGATATAAGCTCCCTTAAAAAAATCTCTTTATGAGTGTAAATGGAGTTGACCATAAGGTCAAGCAATCTCTTAGATTCCGATTTAAACTGTTTTTTTGCCATTGTGAAAAATTCCTCCTATATTTGCATTTGCTTTTTTCTAGCTAAATTAATTGTTCCCTCTGACATATCTCCGACCCAGTTTAGGGCCTTGCCGAGACCATTGGCAACACATAAGTCGGCATCATCGGCGGTATGGGTTGCTATGCTAGTTCTGCTCGCAATTAGTTTATCAAAGCCCCAGAGCAAACTGTTGCCTCCGGTAAGCACTATACCATTTTGCGAAATATCAGCAACCAATTCCGGTGGGGTGGATTCAAGTACATTATGTACAGCTTCGACAATACGTTCAGTAACATTCTCAAAAGCCTCTAAAATATCGGTGGTGTTAACCGCAACAACTTTTGGTAGACCAGTATGCAAGCACCTGCCCTTTACCTCAACAGACAAAGACTCAGACCTAGGAAACACACAACCTATTCCTTTTTTTAGTTCCTCGGCGGTTGTTTCTCCGATAAGAACATCATGTTTGCGTTTTATAAACTTAATAAGAGCCTCGTCAAAAGCCTCGCCGCCGGCCTTGATTGATTCTGATTGAACAACACCAGAGAGCGAAAGCACAGCTACATCAGTGGTGCCTCCACCAATGTCTATAACCATATGTCCGTCAGGTTTGGTGATGTCAAGCCCTGCTCCTATTGCAGCGGCAAGCGGAGCCTCCATGAGGTAGACCTTGCGAGCACCGGCTGATACCCCTGCATCGATTACCGCACGCTCTTCAACCTCCGTGATGCCGGATGGAACGGATATGATAATTCTAGGCTTGAGCAAAGAAAAAGACAGAGCCTTGCGAACAAATTCTTTGAGCATACGCTCGGTCATGTCATAATCTGAAATAGCACCATTACTCATAGGACGAATTGCCATGATGTTGCCTGGGGTTCTTCCTAACATTCGCTGTGCCGCCATACCTACGTTTAAAAGCTTGCCGGTATTTCTATCTATGGCGACAACCGCCGGTTCTCTGAGAATAACGCCCTTGCCTCTGGTGGAAATAAGCACAGACGTAGTTCCCAAATCTATCCCAATATCTCTTCCAAAAATCATTTTCTTACTCTCCTCGTGCTAAAGCTGCACATATAATGCCTGTTGCTCCTGCCAAACGCAAGACTTTAGCACATTCATTCAAAGTTGACCCTGTTGTTACAACATCGTCAATTAATAAAACAGTTTTTCCTGTAATAAGCTCAGAGTCTGTAACACTATAAGCGCCGCTAATGTTTGCACTGCGCTCATCTTTTCCACCAAGCTCAGACTGCGCCTGAACATCTCGATGCTTGTTTATAGTTTCAACAGCAACATCATCTAATTCAAGAGCGGTGGCAAGTGCCAATAGCATAGCCTGATCATAACCGCGAGAGCGCTCTCGTGATGTGCTAAGAGGAACCCAAGTGATAATATCATACACTGCATCCGGACATTCCCTTATACACTGTGCCAAAATTCTTCCATACGTTTCAGCATAGGCTGAAGCACCGCTGAATTTATAGCGCAGAATGGATTTTCTCACAAACCCACCATAGTAAAGTGGAGCAATGCAAAAATCATAAAGATCACCGTCTTGTTTGCCAAAATTATCGGTAAAAGGCAGAGTTTTGGTACATGAAGCACACCAAGCGTGCTCACCTTTGTTTAACACCTTTCTGCAAAAAACACATTTCGGCGGAAATAAAAGATCTAAAACAGATGATAAAAACCCCATAACAAGCACTCCTTTTGGTTCATGCTCAATGCTCTATCAATTTAGCATTATTAGCAAGTCTTGCTCGTAAACCACTATATCTCCTAAGTCTTCTGTCATTGCCTACCATCTGTGCCATTACTTCGGTGTTTCCAACTATGACAAGCAAGTTTTTTGCCCGTGTCATTGCGGTATAAAGCACCCCTCTTGTCAGGAGCGGCGGAGCGGCGGAGGTCATAGCGAGGATAACTGCATGATATTCACTTCCTTGAGATTTATGCACAGTCATAGCAAATGCAGGTTCCAACTCCGCAAGTTGTTCGAACAAATAAGTAACAAGCTTATCGTCAAAATCAACAATCAGTGTTTCAAGATTGATGTCAATGTCCTTAACAACCCCTACATCTCCATTAAAAACACCCATTCCCTCAAACTGACCATCCGGAGTTTTCCAGATTATATCATAATTATTTCGAATTTGCATCACTTTATCACCAACACGAAATATGAAATCACCGGACGACTTCTCCTTCTTTGTCGGCAGCGCGGGATTCACAGTCTCGCGAAGCCTTTCATTGAGCATTAACGTTCCTGCTGCTCGTTTTCGTGTGGGTGAAAGCACCTGAATTAAAGAAGGGTCAATACTCATGTTTTGTGGAAGCCTATGTCCATAAAGTTCTGCAACGGTCTGCGCAAGTTGCTCATCTGAACTTCGATGCATAAAGAATAAATCAGGATATTTCTCCGAGAAATCAGGCATGATGCCATTATTGACACTATGGGCACATCGCACAATCCCGCTATCGGCGGCCTGCCGAAATATCTCTGTAAGTGTGATAGTAGCAACGACTTCACTTCTTAAAATATCAGCAAAAACATTTCCCGGGCCAACAGGAGGAAGTTGGTCAACATCGCCGACCATAATTAATTTTGAGCCGGGTTTCATTGCAGAAAGAAGCGAGCGAAACAGCAAAATATCAAGCATAGACGACTCATCAACAATGACGGCATCAGCTTTTAATGGGTTGTCCTCATCGTGGTCAAACATAAGCTCACCATCATCACCGGGGCTTGTTCCTAAAAGGCGATGTATGGTTGCAGCCTCACGCATACAGGTTTCGGCAAGGCGCTTGGCAGCTCTGCCAGTCGGAGCGCATAGTGCAGTCTTAAATCCCATAGCATCAAAAAGCATCAGGATACCATGAACCGTTGTGGTTTTACCAGTACCCGGGCCGCCTGTGAGAGCCATAATATCGCAACTGGCGGCAATTTCCAGAGCTTCACGCTGGTTTTTAGCAAATTTTATGCCATCGACAGACTCGATGTTTTCAATAATACTGAAAATTGAAATAGAGGATAAATCTTTGCCCGGAGGATTTGTATCCTGTGTCCGAAAAACCTTTGCGTTGGACATTTCTGAAATTTTGGCGGCAATATAATGTTCTGCATCATACATATGGCGAAGATAGCAACCTTCCACACCAGCTATTTCTTCGATGACAATATCACCGCATTCACAAAGAGCATCAAGTGCATCATTTATAGAATCAAAGCCGGCACCAATGAGCGTATCGGTAGCTGCAGAAAGCTTGTCCTTTGGGATAAAGGTGTGACCATTGCCCAAATTATGTGTAAGCTCAAACAACAATGCCGCAGATACACGCTCCTGACAATCACTTTCAAAACCCAAATCAATAGCAATAGCATCAGCTTCAGAAAAATCAGCTCCATAAAAATCCGAGGCGATAATATATGGATTATCTCTGACAGCTTCTACAGCCTCGTCACCATAATCTTTATATAGCCGCGTTGCAACAATAGGCTTGACCCGATAGTGAGCAAAAAAATCAATAAGGCGGCGAAGTCCAGCCTGACTGTGATAAGATGCTCCAATTTTACGAGCGCTTACAAGTGAAATTCCCTTTATGATCGACAGCTTATCAGGATCATTTTCAATTACAAAAAGCGATTCGCTGCCAAATTTATCAACAATCTCACGAGCTTTTGCAGGTCCTATATTCTTTATAGCACCTGATGCCAAGTAACGAAAAATTTCATCAGAGCTGCTGGGTGCTTTGAGCTCAAAAGAATCAACCTTAAACTGTTCACCATATTGCGGATGCGTAAGCCAAGAACCCGTCAACACGAGCCGCTCACCGGCAGTAACACCGGGAACCGTTCCAGCCGCGGTGGCAATACCATCAAAAGTATCCAGCTTTAAAACAACATACCCGTTTTCCGGGTTTGAAAAAATAATGGAGTTAACTACTCCTTCAATTATGCTCTCATTCATAGCCATATTATAATACTCGACATATCGCTTGGTCAACACATAACTTTATGGAGATAGTTGTTGCTTTATGGCAGACTCAAATGATGAAGATAAAAGTATGCATATATGTTGTTGTAGAGTTAGAAAATTGCAACATTATGATAAATTTACATGTATGGTTTAGAGAAATGGATCAAAAAAGATGATTTATACAGGTTCTACGAAAATCCGTGTATTACAATTGTATATTCTCATTATTATAATAATAAGAAACATTGAAAACGCACGGATAGGTCTGCATTTATGCAGAAGAATCATTAAAGGGCATCTCTAAAAAAATTTGGAAAGGAGCAATTTATGCGAAAAACATTATTGCGCATGTTGGCACTTACACTTGCAATGCTTATTATCATTCCGGCAAGTGCGCCTATTGCAGCACAAGCCGTGGGAGGGCAGGAGGTTAGAAGTACGGAGGCTGTTGCCACACTGGGAGCTGAATTTACATTAGGGACAGGCACGGGACCTAATGGTGAATTTGAGATGTTCAGATGGATGACAAATCACTTTGACCTAAATGTCCCTATCGCACCAAACCCAGTTGGAAGAATAAGCAATGTTACCTTCATGGGAACTGAGAGTTCTCCGTCAGGGTATGACTTGGAACTTAGCAGTGAAGGTATTTCTCCTGACTATCGTGTCACCGCTCAGGGGCTTACCATTTTAAGCAACTATCTGTCAGGTTCGTGGTATGGACAGGCAGGAAGATATGTATTTAGAGTTATGTTTGGTGAGGGTGAATCCGCTGAAGTACATAGATTTACTCTAATCGTTCATGATGGCGGAGACGCGCCGGAGCCACACCCGACACCGACTCATTTAGAACTCAACCCTGACGGCACATTTTCCTTCAGGGGACATGGAGTGCGGCTCTTTAGGCTCACTTTGCACAGAAACAGTGTTGAAGTTGTAAGAAACTTTGATTTAGATGCAACTAATGCAGCGCACCTTTCTCTGACCGCCGGTACTCTGCACGGTGCATTTAGTCTGCGTGAACATATGACAAACGGGCGTTACACATTTACAGTACAGGCGATAGCCACGCCAGAAGGTATAGCAAGCCCTGTCTCAGCGCACTCAAACCCAATAGCCATCGTAGACGGTATTACCCTTTCTTTCGACTTAGACATGCTGCCTCAAGGGGAGCGCAGCCGTGTTGTCGTGGAAGGTAATGCAGGACCTATAGGGCGCATAGAGTTTACGTCAGGTGACTCAAGCAAACTGGAAGTTGATGCATACGGTAATGTTTGGATTAATCCTGCTCATGTTATGCCCATGGAAGGTGAACTTGTAGAAGTTACGGCAAGGATCTACAGCTATCCCGCGCATTATGTTATTTGGTCAGAAAACTTTGAAGATGGAATTATACAATATACTGCTGAGAACAGACGAGGATTTAACTTAAACTGGGCACCACAGTTTATTAACCTTACCGGAATTAGCACTATAGATGGCCAAACATCACGCACAGGACGCTTCAGTTACACTCCTACCACAAATCAGCCACCGCAAGGAACGTTTCCGCCCGGGGGAGCACCTTTACCAAGCGGTTTCGCTCCGGGGAATTCAAATTCAACATGGCTTAATTTGGCAGCGGAACACTATGCTCCTGCTGGGAGTGCACTTCATTTTTGGTACTATGATCCATTAAATGACATCGAAACGCCTGCTGTTGGCAACTTGAAGTTTGGAGCAGGTATACATAATGTCGGAGGGGCAAATGCGCGCTTAGCTGGATTGTTTTACAATGGTGATGCCCCTGCACCAACAGAACGCTTCCGTGGCAATTTAGAATACACTTGGCGTCCCGGTACAGCAGCCTTAGTCTGGGACGGATATGCAAATGGCGGAGAAGGCGGATTTGTGACATTTGCGGCATCCGGTGCTATTGGAGCAATGGGCTGGACAAACAACGGCTTTAGAACCACAGGTGTAGAGCGTACATATGGCTGGCGTCAATTTTCGATGCTAACCAAGGCAGCTAATACCGTTCCTGTTCCGGATGAGCTACGCTCATCACCCGGCCTTGATGTTGAATTTTTCCCGGCAGGTACGTATTTGTATATTGACGGCAAACTTATCCCCAACACCGGTGCAAATGGTGTTAGAGGATTTATGCACGGAAGCACAACAATTTCAACTGCATTCCTCACAACAAACTGGAACAACCAAGGTGGAAACAACATAATACGCTCACAGCATTTCCTTGACGATATTTACATTTTGGCACCCGGCGCTACAGCAAGTCTTGTAGAAGAGCGTTCAGTTACAATAAGAATTGTACCAAAGCAATATGAGATAATATTGGATACACCTGTATTTGATTACTTTGAATCAGACTATCCTATGTTTGATTTTGCAAACCAAAGCGATGTTTCATTCAGAGTTAACCCTGATTTAGACGACTTTATAAGCCTAACCATAGGTGGGAGTACTGTTCCGGAAAGCGAAATAACAATCGCAGGTAACAGAATTACGATAAACAAGTCTTGGCTTACAGCAAACCTGACCGCTCCCAGTGCCGTTGACCGTAGTGTGAATAACCGTGTGCCGATGATGTTTAATGTGCGCCACGGACAAGCCTTTGGCACTTATTTTGAAATCCAAAACAATGCAGCCCGTCAGTTCTTCTTTGACTCAGTTAACGGAAACGATGCAAATGACGGACTCACAGCAACTACGGCATGGCAGTCACTTGATAGACTTAGCGGGAAATACTTCCCGGGAGATGAAATCTTCTTAGTTAGAGGAAGTATATGGAATATGGATGGTGAGTCCATAACTCTAACCGGTCATGGAACACCGGAAAGAAAAATCACTCTCATGGCATATGGTCCGGCAAGTGCGCAGCGCCCGATAATTCACGGACAAGGCACATTTGGAAACATTCCGTTTTATATGCAGACTGCGGCAGTGAACTCAAATGTTCACTTCTATCACGGTGCAATACAGCTTATAGGCGGGGCAAATTGGGAGCTTAGTAGCCTTGAAGTAACAAACGATTGTGCCACGCCGATCCCACACGTTGATACCTTACTTAGAACGGGGCATCGCGGCCGTTGGGGAATTGTGGTAATAAACCCATATGCTCGCAGTAGCGGAAGTGCAGAGATGAACGACGCAAACTGGCGTGCAAGTCGTGTTGAAAACATTACAATAAGAGACATGTTTGTGCACCATGTTAATGCAGGCGGTGAAGCATTTGGCGGTGGCGGTGGAACCAAGTTCTCCGGAGGTATAGGGTTTTTCGGACACATCGACTACTCCATAGTAGAAAACAGTCGTGTATACAAAACAGATATGACAGGAATACGCAATGCCATATTCCATCCAAGCGGAACGTTCGGTTCACCTCAGCACTATCCTAAGAATATTAACAACACAGTAATCTTCCGCAATAACTATGTATCCCATGTTCATGGTGACGCTTTTGTACTATCCGGCGGAACTGCGGGCAGCATTATGGAACATAATGTTGTGCATACTATGGGACGTAGCTTCCTTCACAGTGGGCCTTCCGGTCCTGTCGGAAATAGGTGGAGTAATGTTATAGACAGAAACACACCTACAGACCAAATAAGCCCATTTTGGCAAAGTAACCATAACTACGCAGCACTGTGGTTTATGGGTGCAAGTAACTCTGTAGCTCAGTTTAATGCGGTATTCCATACCCAATATAACTGTAACGACGGTCAAGCATTCGATATTGATGCCGGCAGCTACAACGTAATGTATCAGTTTAATTTCAGCGCACGTAACAGAGGCGGTTTGGTTTTGTTTATGCCTACAGATCAACGCAATAACTCCTTTAGGTATAACCTGAGTGTACATGATGGCGGATTCCCGCAAAGAAACCACATAATCTTTGGTCCATCCGGAAATCCAGGCGCGGACTTTAGAAATATCCCTCATATGCACAACAATACGATTATTATTGGGCATTCCCCAGATGCTGGTGTTGTAACATTCTTTGATCCGACAAGCGGAGGAAACTTCCATGTTTGGTTTGAAAACAACATAGTCTACAGCACGGATCCAAACCGTACAATAAACCTAATCGGCGGAGGAAACGCAGCCGCAAACAACTTTATGATACAGGGTGGAAACTTTAGAAATAACATCTTCTATCCCGCAGGACTGTTGCCTGTAAACCAAATAGGACCAAATGTCAATGTTGGCGAAGGCGAAGGCCCTCTCGGAAGTAACATGATTATTGATCCGCTATTTGTAGGAGGTGGAGTTAGAAACGATGCTGAGCCTCCGGGTGTTGACAGAGTACCGCCATCACTGGGATTTAGCCTTATAAGAAATCAACTCACAAGTGATGCCTATTTTGATCCAGCACCGCTGGAAGCCTTTAGGCTCCAATCGGATTCACCTGCAATAAGAGCGGGTCGTGTTACTCACAATGCAGAAGGTTGGGCGACTCAATCCCACGACTTCTCAAGGCTTGAGTGGCTTCCATACGCACCGAACGACCCAATGGTTTACACCGAATTCCAGCTTGTTTATGACATGTTTGGCAATCCTATTGACCATGCAAGACCAAATATCGGTGCCTACGCAGGAACTCTCGTACCCTTGCCACCAGAACCTGATGCTGTTATCTTTACCGGTAATAACCCCAATGTACTAAGAGACCTCTTGCTGCAGCAAGATGTAATACTAAAAACCGCTGGAAATTTGGGAATCTTTGCACACCACAGCCCATTTGTGATACCTGAAGGAAGAACCTT
>Ga0209755_10009123_pt1 | contig 10505 bp, 6 predicted proteins | sample TergutCo191P1_FD_187301 | JGI IMG/M metagenome (GOLD analysis project Ga0209755, IMG submission 187301) | Cornitermes sp. P1 segment gut microbial communities from Petit-Saut dam, French Guiana - Co191P1 (SPAdes) (version 2) | ecosystem: Host-associated > Arthropoda: Insects > Digestive system >...
TGAATGTTATGGTTTCTGATAAGGTTGAAAATCAAATTCATTCATTCAGGGTGATGCTGATACAGAGATACATATATGAATATGTCCCCGTCACAACATGTGTGATAGATAGTGCAGGAAAAATGCTCAAAATCCTAACAAAGAATTCTTGAGTAAGTCTATTCTGTGTTCTTAATATCATGTAATGAAGACAAATGCTGAAGTCCTATTGCTTAACCAAATCTACAGCAGCAGTGAAGAAAGGAAATAAGTTGTAACTTATCCTTGTTTGCTCTCAGAAGGAATTTTAAACAGAGTCCAGATTCTAGTTTTTTTTATCAGGCCACAAATTTTGCCTGCTAATGAAGCCATATATAAAATTTTGTTGTAAATCATGCAAGTGTAGTTCATGTATTCACGCATTATATCAACTAAGAAGATTATATAAATTTGGTTTATTTTAGTCTAGTTCATTATGTATCAAATCCAGGCACACACCAAATGTAGGATGCATAAATTTTTATCAGGTATAGTTTGTACATAACTAAAAATGGTGTTGTTAAAATCACAATAATACATTTATGCCAACAGTATAGGAACTAATTTGTGACAATTTATCAACTCTTCTTCAACGTATGGGCTAATATCAGCCACTTTTAAAGTGACATTCTTCCATGGAATAAAACACTACAGTCAGATCAGTAAGCTGGTTTTATTGTGCCACTTGAATTAATTGGTATTATCTGTAGTACAGTTTTTTTCATTCTGGGATGTTGCATAAATCCTGAACTGATGTAGGCTATGTTTCTTTTACAAGCATAGTCACAGAATCATAATATGGAAACCCAACATTTGAGCTTCACTGTGCCTCAGATAATCAACAGGAAATATTTTGTGAGAGGTATTCTTCACATAAGAGTGTAAGAACAGAGAGGAAGACAGACCATTTCAATGAGAAGTGGGATATTTGTTTGTACTTTGTTAGACAATGATAATTCCTATAAATCAGAACAAAGTGTCAATAAAATATATCCACAGAGTTCAGAATTTGTATCTAACACAGGATTAAGCACTTTTTACCAATGTAATATGAATATCTAAATCTTACTGTGTTAAGTTTTATGAATGTTATAATCAGAATTGACTACAGTTGTTATGTACACAATTTACAGTCATTGATAAATACACATACTGTTTCTCTTTATTTACACACTTTATAAGTGCCAACTGTGAAGGTCTGTGTAGGATTCAAAATATGATGTCTATGATATCCACATGTCTGAAGCTAGAGAAGTGACATAAATGTGTCATACTTTCACTTGTTGCATTCCACTATGTTACCGAAACGTGAAGTATTTCAATAAAATACACGTTTAACACCATAACTTATATATTGATTAACTAACAAACAATAAACAAATGAACTGCATGTTTCAGTTATTTTAAAATTTAATAAACTGAACGCATGTTTCAGCTCCAGTGAGCCATTATCAGGTCAAACAAGTAACAATCAGACACAGTGATCATTTCTGTGTAGGCTGTTCTTTAAATGTGAGGCTGTATATCAAGTTCATTAAAATTATCCTTTTTCTCCTATTAAGATTGTTAGGTGTGGAATATGGTACAAAGAGCCAAGCAGGTACATTCTTCAATGTGACAGTTTGAGACTAATGCAGAGCTTACATTTAGGATACAGTACAGAGTATTGCTTGCAGTGATGCTTATATGCATTGTTTAGTTGGCCTGTTAAGCTTAGAAGCAGTGTTTTTAGGGCTTGTAAGTATTTGCATGATGAGTGTAGTTGAGTCTGAAAATGGCCATAAATGAATGTATTAAATGCAAGTGATGATGGCTCACTGAAGCTGAAACCTGTAGTTCATTTGTTGTTTACTTATGAGTCTATCAATAAATAAGTGGCTGTGTTAAAAGGATATTTTATTCAAATACCCTATAAATGTGCCAAAATAAAACTATACATAAAATATGTAAGGCAGAGTTCAACATTTTGGTGCTTCTAGCGTTTTTGCACTAGAAACTTAAAGCTGGCAGCAGGCTAATGGAAACAATATTTTATGTTAACTAATAAATGTTAAAAATAGTTAAAATTGAAGTAATAAGATAAATATTCCATAGAATAATATTATGTGACCATCTTAAGTTTGTGCTTACATATATGCTGTTGGCTACTTTTATAATTATATAAATCTAAAAATTTCTTAATTTCTCCCTTTTAAATTCGTTATTTAAATATGAACATAATCCTAGTAATCTTATAGCTTTCCATGTTCTTATCATAAAGACATTACCCTAATAAAACAATCCTATCAGTTGGAATATTCAGTTTTATATTTTATTTGGTAGGAATGGGTTCTAGAAGTATAATATGTTTCTTGGTCCTTTGCTGAATTATTATTTTATTTTTATTTCTGTGTCTTGATCAGCTCCTTTCCTGACCCTGAGCTTTGGAGAGACCATTTACTTTTGAAGGTAAGGAGACAAAATATGCTTATTATTGATACCTTCTTGCTGCATGTTTCTGTAAATGCCTGTATAGTGGCTGCATGGTGCACGGCTTTTATTGGTGGAATTCTACTTTTCCATTTCATTATTGTTGTATTTTTCTTTGTTCTGTCCATATTGCAGGGTGTATGTAGTATGTGTGGTCATTTTTTATATGGTAATGTCATTTATTGTGATCAAGGAAGTCAACATTAATAACTGGCCTGGAGTGTGAGTTTTTTGTTCTGTCACCTCTTTGGTTCAGACAGGTTCTGAAAGTGATTTAAATGTACCATGATGTGTCACAAGTTGTGTGTGAGCAATGTTTGACCTGTAAAAGGCAGGGGATAGATTTTCTTGTTTTTTTCACCTTTCATGACATTATCACTTTTGTTTGCTATCAGTTGTCCAAAACTGGTTGTGGCATTGCAGTGTAAATACTGCAATTCTGAATCTCGTATTTTAGTTTGTTTGCCACATTGATATGCCACAGGATTTTTTTGTTACCTATTATTATCTGTACATGAATACATTATTATATGAAATTTTACTGAGTTCTTCAGCTGCTGGGATTCCAGAAAAGTATTCTAAAATTCTTACAGCCTCTGATTTCAAAACTTTGTCTGTGAAACTTTAATGTACACATGGTTTATGTACACATGGTTCATGATACTGAATTGCAGTGGCTCCAGAGTGTAACATAAAATTAAATTTAGTACTTTTTGATCTCAGAATCATAGAACCTATAAGTATACTCAATGTTGCTTGTTAACCATACCTGATTTTACATTGTCAGTTATAAGAGAGTAGTACTTCAAGCAATCCTATGGTTCAGTTAAGAAGTGGGTTTTGTATACTACTGTTATTGAGTTTGGTATGCCGTGAAACTTCGAGGGTTAAATGAGACCTAAATTAAAGGGTGGAAAGGAAAACAATTGTGTGGTACTGTACAATTCCTATTTAGAATGGACAGAAAAGTGAGGTACTAACAAAATTGAGGTCTGTATAGTGTTAGTGTTGAGGATTCTGGTCTCCTGGGGTTTTATGCTGGGGGGCAGGGTTTACAGATTGCAGTTTTTCAAAGGAACCTTGACAATGGACCGCACAACCATGCAGATGAAGGCATTATGTTCCTTCAAAACATCAATATCTCTAAGGCCTCCTACACAGTAGAATGTCCCAGAATACAGAATTGATCAAGGAGATGCTTTGTTACCATTAATGTGAAGTTGTGTCACAATATACCATTGTAAAGAAACCAGAAATTTAATTAGACACATCAGCTTCCTGACTGTGCTGGTGATGTTAATTTATTGGTCCAAAATTTAAATACTCTAAAGAAAAACAGAGAATCTTATTAGCCACTAGAAGTCAAAGCTGTAAAATCAAAGTATTTGTTCATGTCTTTCTGACAGAATCCAGGACAAAATCGCAAAACCTCGGAAAACATAACAAAGTTCCAATATTTGGGAAAAGCATTAACAAATTAGAATTTTATGCTTGAAGAAATTAGTAGTGGATTAAACTCAGGGAATGCCTATTATCATTTTGCACAAAATTTTTCTTCTTTGTTTTATCTGTCTAAAAACACAAAGGTAAAAATATATACAGAACTATAAATTGGCCTTTTGTATGTGTGTAAATCATGGTCTCTCACGTTAAGGTAAGGACATAGGGCTTGGGTGTTTCGGGGATAGGGTGCTGAGAAACCTTTTGTAGCCTGAGGGAGAGGAAATAACAGGAAGCTGGAGATAATTGCATGAGGAGAAACATGATTTTTACTGTTTGTGAAAATAATGTCAGTTGTACTTTTAAGCAACAGAAGACAGGAATGAATATTAGTTGTTTTAAGCCCATATCCACAGTCTGCACATGAATACAGTTGTTTCTGCTGAGAACATCCTCATCCATGCAGGGGTCTTTGTATAGAACTACTGTTATTAACTTTTTTGGTGACTGATGAACTTGTAAATTATATACAAATTTCTGTTCTTGCCTGACAGAGAACACTATCCTTATCCATTATAAAGACAAGTATGTTAATGCTGTTTATAGAAATAATTAGTATTCATTGTGGAATCATAGAAAACAACTGTACAGGCAGGTCTTGTTGTATGTGAGGGATATGTTCCCGAAAACTGTTGCACAAATTGAACACAAAATTCCCATTTAATACAGTGTATTTCCTGGAGGTTAGGGGATTAACAGCTTCATTCTGTATAGTGTATGTTTACACCACTAGTGGACATATGAACCTGAAGAGTATATAGGTACTGTATACATCCATTTCTATACAATATATTTCAGTTCTATTGCAATGAAAATGTAAGAGACAAACATCCATGGTTTTCAGTACTGTTCATTCTGATAGGACTTTGGTGGTCTTGCTATGCAAACAGTTTAGGTCCTGACATAGCACTTCCTGTAATTCTGTCAGTATTATCATGTATTGTACTAGGCTACTGTGAGTGAATCTAACATTAGGCCATACGTCAGCAATTCATTCACCTTTTTCATGTCAGCTTATTATGTCAAATTTCTCTTCAAAACTGATTGTCTTTTACCAATTTTTCACTTTGATTGCACTAGGTGATGTAGATTTACGTTTCTCACTCACATTGGTAAGAAAGCCAATGCTGTAGAAGAGGAAACTAGATGAGCTGCGTGATTTATTTATTTATTTGTTTTTTATGTCACTAATGTAATCAGTACATACATGTGACAGGTGGTGTGACACTGATGTCACTTTCTGCTAGACTTCAACACAATACAAGAGACCATACATCACGCTAAACCAAACATTATCACATAAATTCGAAAGTGGTGTAAATTTTCAAGTTGCGTTAAAGTGAAATCGTGCAAAAAGAAGTCACTTAAAAAGAGATGTGCCTGTATATTCTGTGTGGAAAAAGCAATTCCTTGGAGTTAATAGCAGCTGGTGCATATTGTAGCTAATGTACTTGATTTTCTACATGTATGACATCCAGAGCAGCAAGCAGTTTGCTATCACAGTGTACTACTTCTCAGTTTTTGAAGTTAATGTCATATCAAAACAGCCATTTGCAACAGTATTATAGAAGAATATAATTGCTCAATAATATATTATAAAATTCTCAGTAGGTCATTTTAAAAGCTAAAATATGAGAACTTTTAATAGGGGGCAGCCCGAACATACATTCCTTTCAACCATTTGATAATTGTGGCAGAGTTGATTCGTTTGTTTCCCCTTTCAAAGATGCTGTAGTTAGGAAAAATGAAATCTACAAATATGACACCTTCTTTTACATAATGTAATTCAATTTATAACATATAAACTTATTCTAAAACAGAAAGATAGGGAACTGTTGATGAACATACTAATTTAAAAATCTGAAGGAAAAGCAGTGATCTCCATATTTTATATAATGGTTCCTCTCAGTTCAATCTGGCTGTTTCAAACTCACACCTGCTTTCATAATGTTGTGCATGTGCACATGTTTATCAGGTTTTAATTTGCATATTTTATGTCATGGGTTCCTTATTCTTTCCAAAGCCTCATAGCGCACCAGTTGAGGAACATCGCCATATATTGTCAGTTTCTAATTATTGTGAATTTAAAAGTTCATTCATTTGATCTTATTATATTTGCGTTCACACACAAGACAGGCATACAATGGAACTTTATCTTACTATACTTTCCTTCACCCACAAACATGTATACAGCTGAACATTATCTTCTTATCCTTGCCTTCTTACACATTTCCAAATAAAACGTCATCCTATTATACTTACCTTCACACACAAGCACATATCCAATGGAACATTATCTTATTATTCTTGCTTTAACATGCAAAATACATATCCAGCAGAATGCTGCCGTACTATACTTACCTTCACACACGAACACTTGGGGGGGAGAAAATAACAAGAGACTGGAGTAAATTGAATAATGAGGAGCTTCACGATATCTAATCCTCACCAAATATTATTTGGATCATCATACCAAGGAGCATGCAATTGATGGGTCATGCATCACATATGAAGGAGAAGAGAAATGTGTACAGGGTTTTAGTGGGGAAATCTGAAGAAAGAACTTGGAAGAACTAGACGTAGGTGGGAAGGCAGTTTTTTTAAATGGATCTTAAATATATAGGATGGGAGGCAAGGAATAGATTTAACTTACTCAGGAAAGAGGCAAGTGGCAGGCCCTTGTTAAGAGTATTAACACATCAAGTTCCATGAAATGAGCTGGAATTTTTGGAAAGACCAGTAACCTGACACCATCTCATACAGGACTCTTCACCATGGAGTTAGTCATTTAACAGTCCAGTCACATGTAATGCACATTACCAATAATGTTATTCTTGTATAATATAGAAATTATTATCATTCTTAATAAGTAACTATGAATGTCATAATTCTGATTGCAGCAGTAACCTTCACTTCTTGTATTTTAGTACCAGAGAAGCAATAATGTACTGTGAAGACAGAAGATATAAGTGTGTGTGTGTGTTTGTGTACATCCCATAAAGTGATGCTTATATACATAGCTATTTATGTACAGTTGCTTTACATGTAAAATATGACAACAGAAATTACAAATATGTACATCTTGTGTTCAAGAAGGTTGTCACTGTTTCAGGTCTAGAGGGTGGTCCTGGGGTTGGTCCAGGGGGTGAGGATCTCATCACATTGGAGGCTGAAATCACAGAGCTCCAAAGGGAAAATGCTCGTGTTGAGTCTCAAATGCTGAAACTGCGCACAGACATAACAGCTATGGAAGCACATCTCAGACATGGTGAAAAAGTGAGTATACATAAAAACAGTCGAGTTCTTTTTGATTTCAAGACACATTTTTTTAAAGAATCGTTTCAACATCCTTCTCCCATCTGTGCCAAACAGTGAAGTTTTGTGGATCATCTTCCTCGCCACATCCTCAAACTGTTATCCTTTATTCCCTTAGTTATCTAGCCATGCTGTTCACAAATGTTGGGGTAATTAATTTCACACTGGCCTTCTGCCATTTCAGCATCACATGAACTTATGTATTAAAAACTGACAAGACAGTTTTGGAGGAGCTATAATTGGAAGGTTAACATCAGTGGATACATTTATGATACCTGTAGAGGACTCAGATTCTTCTCAAGGACATTCTGGAATGGTCTGTGACAGTAACATCTCTGTATCTGCAAGAAAGCAACTCCTGGGGATGGACTGGATGCATGTAACTTGATGTATTTCACCTCTCCTGTTGATATATTGATCTTGAGATGCAAATTTGACTGTCCAGATAAGTTTTAGCTTGGTACATCATCATTCACGAAATTCAGGATTAGGAATCAAAGATATGTTGAGGTGATAACAACATACAATTACATCAGACATATGCACAGCTCCTTTCCCTACTTACTTCTGGTGACAGAGAACAAGACAAACATGGCAAACTAGCACTAGTCAAGTTCATTACCCTGTATTTTCATCTAGTCCTAGGCATCTCTGAGCTCTGTTAGAAGTCTTGTTAACATGGCTTAGTAAACACTGAAAAAAACATTAGCAAAGTCATTTCACTCTGAATAAATTAAACTTCTTTCAAGACCACAAGTAGTTTTTAAATGTATGGATATCACCCATAAATTGGAGTTGAGATTCTGAGGCATCTGTATGAAAGACAACCTAAAGTGGGACAACGAAGTATGATCATTAAGTTCATTTCAGTCACTTCAGAAATGAGTAAAGTATCATATATTAGTCAATCAGTGAAAGAAATAATTAGCCCTTATATGAAAAAGAAAGTATTGATAATCAAATTTTCAGTCACGTCTGAGGTATGGTATAATTTTTTGGGGTGGGTGGAGATAATGAGAGTAAAATTAAACTAAAATTGCAAAAAAGAGCGTTCAAATAATTAGTGGTGTTAATAAACGTATATGTTGTAGACAGGTATTTAAAGATTACAACGCACACATTGTGGTTTCTTTACATTTACTTGATGCGACATGTTACATTAAAAAGTACAAAGACTCTCTAGAGCAAAATGTACGTATTCATAATTACAACATACAAAGAAAACCGGTTTTACAAGTGCAATTCTGCAGTACAGTCCTCTTCAGGAAAAACATGGCATGTGTGGAAATCAGACTGTACAAGAAGGTGCCATATCATATAAAAAAAGGAGAACTTCAAATCTTCTAAAAGATAAATAAATCCTTTCTGTTATGTCATGCTTTTTCTTCAGTGGATGATTTTCCATCATTTTGAACATATGTGGATTGTAAATGTATGAGAGTTTTATTGTTGATCATCCTTATCCATTTTAGTTAATGTTAACATTACACAGTGTATTATAGTGTATTTTATTTTATTGTAGATTTTGATGTATTATGAGTTTTTAGACTCTGGATATGGATTCCAAACTGAATTTAACATGTTCTTTGTAACACATGTGACAAAGTGGATTGAATACACTGACTTAAATTAAAATGATGTTGATATAATGGCTGGCAGAGCAATTTATCCATCTGTTCAATAATTGTAGGAATCTGCAAGTTTATTATCAGTCTTGTGTTTTACCAAGTAGGGCAGCAGCCAGTTTTAAATCCAAGGCACCACCCATCCATAGCTGCCATACACTACATCTTTGAGAAATGATTGACCATCTTGTTATAGCAGTAACACACACAGGGTCTGTAGGAACTGTTAGATAGTGCCTTTTGAATTTCCCAAAATAGTTACAGAAATTTATGTTTCATATTATGCATTTCAGGAGACTCAGATCATTAGTCAGCGAAACAACAACCTCAATGAATACTACGAGAGTCTGCGCAACAATGTTATTACCTTACTGGAGCATGTACGATTGCCTAATGGCAGTGGTGGCGGTCAAGAGAAGTTGGCCCATGAGAACTTTGATACTTACTTGAGCAAGCTGCAGACATTGTGTACACCTGATGGGTACTGCAGTGATGAGAGCAACCGACCACTTTATGAGACAGTGAAATCAGCACTGCAGGACTTCACTGTCCTTCCCACACCCATCTAGTTACCTGACAACACCTACCTTGCTCTACTTTCAGCTTAGGTGTAATTTGAAAATAGGTTCAGACTGCTTTCAGCTAACTGAACTGCCATACAGTGAAGATAATGTACATGAGGAAAGACAATGGCTCCAGATATATGATGTAAAATATATTTTTAAGTGACAATACTTGGAAAAAATTAATGGTTTTTGCCATTCATCCAGACCATATAGAAGAAGGACTCTTTCATGAAATCCACACTCATTTACATGCTTCAAGATCAGTGTAAGTGAAAGTTAATTTAGTGAAGATCATCATGTCTAAGCAACAAACAGGATTGTAGCATTGAGCAGTGAAGGCAGTGCTGGAATCATGTCTTGGTGATTACAAGGCTCCCTGTTCTGTAGGATGTGATCCATGTCATGTTGCAGAGAAAACATCATCAGTGTATGGAAAGTGCATTTCTGTGAGACATTTTTCACATAACTCTAATACAAAACGTGACAAACTGAGTTCATCAGCTGCAGCACAAGGTCATTTTCATATTTTGTTGCTGTTGGCTCACGATACATTGAGTTAAATTTATGACACTTAAAGTGAATCTCACCACATTATCCACTCTTAGATGTAGAGTTACATTTGTACATGCTGTAATTTGTTAAGTCCAGTGTATGAGAACAGTGAAAGCATCTGTTCAATGAATTTGTATGTGAGTCTATGATTATCGAACAGGAACAATGAAGCTGCTATCATGTTCTGGGCAGAGAGCTGGAGTGGAATGATGTGGGGGTGGAAATGAAACTTCATTGAACAATGATAGAACAGTTTGTACCCCCCTTCTGAAAATGTTATACATTCATTATAATTCACATGTAAACATTTTGATTCCTGAAGGACTAGTCATAAATGTGTGAAGAGTTTGAACAAAAGTCAACATGAGCTGTCTCTTCGGATGTGGCGTGACAGTCGTAAAACTGAAGTTGACACTTCAAAAGGTCTTTCTGTTTGTAAGTAATGAAACTTCACAAATGT
>Ga0209755_10009124_pt1 | contig 10503 bp, 11 predicted proteins | sample TergutCo191P1_FD_187301 | JGI IMG/M metagenome (GOLD analysis project Ga0209755, IMG submission 187301) | Cornitermes sp. P1 segment gut microbial communities from Petit-Saut dam, French Guiana - Co191P1 (SPAdes) (version 2) | ecosystem: Host-associated > Arthropoda: Insects > Digestive system...
GGGGGGGGGGGGGGCAACATTTTTCACACCTGTTAGACTGGCCTTGCAGCACAACCCTATACTAGTTAGAAGTACCAGGCCCTTCCCAGGTGTAAAGCAGCCGGGGTGTGGTGATGACCACCCATATCCATCTAGTGCCAAGGTTAAAGAAACAGTACAGCTGTACATCTACTCCCCCTCTGGGATTTCTTGACCTGTTCTAGGGAGAACTGTAGCCTTCTACCTAGACCTTCTTTATCTGAGATTATGATATTCTCTTTAATGTTTTCTCAAGCCCTATTTATGTCCTCGCTATCATTTAAGCTCTCCAAAAATACAAACCTGTTAGGGATCTTAATATGATACTATTTCCAGGTCTGCAGCTCACTTAGCTTCCTTAAACCTCTCTACATCAAACTTCCAGTGTGGGTTATTTACTTACTGTCAGTCTCTCCCTACCTTTTGCAGCCACCAGACAGTGATCAGTATCAAAGTCAGCTCCCCTGAAAGATCGTACATCTGGTATCCTCCAGTGCCATCTCCTATCTATCAGTATGTGCTCAATCTGGTTGTGCGTCTTCTCATTAGGAGAAGTAGAGGTTGTATTTATAAATGATTCAGTGTGGGAACATCATACTCTAAACAACTATATTTTTTGATGTGACAAATTTTACTATTCTAACACCATTATCATTTCTATCCTGATGTAGACTCTCATTCCCAAATGTTTGTTTGAATATATCCTTTCTCCACAATTTTGCATTGAAATATAACAGAATTTTCATATGGTACTTACAAAAATGATGGAAAACTTGCTTTAATTCCTCATCAAAAATGCCTTTTGAATCACCACTTTTCTCCTCACTTGGTGCATACACATTCAAAACAATGATATTAACATCAATGGCCTCTCATAACTATATATGACATCCTTTCACTAACAAATTCTACTGACTTAACTGCTGATACTAGTCTGTGGTGCACAAAAAATCTTGCTCCCAACTGACAATTTTTGTTTCCTTTTCCATAGAAAAAAATATAATCCCCTGCTCTTACAGTGCTCCCTTTGTCGTACCTAACCTCCTGTACACCCACTAAATCCAATTTGTACCTCACTAATTCCCTGACAACTGTTGTTAGGTGACCCTGACCTACAGAGGCACCTAACATTCCAGGCCCAAGGCAAAAGTATCTGTTTCATAACAAGACCAGTTTTCACATTAAGGAGTTGTTAGAACCTCACCCAACCTCCAAGCTGGAGGACAACACCTTGTTGGCTGTCTGCACCTGCTTATTCCATATATTCACAGCTACCCTCCACAATAAAGACTGTTCCTCTATCTGCAACCTGAGGATGCCCCATGCTGTGCCCACTTATCATGATCTAGTAATGATGTACACACAAAAATGTAGTTGTCACAGGAATATGGACATACCACACCTTATACACACATATGTCTCTAGAAATTATTCTGTACAGTAAAATATTCAGTAAGTGTATAAAAATGAGATGCTACACACTGATGTACAAAACCACCTGAGCCAAAACGAATTTTAGGTAACCTGAACCCAGTGTGTGGGATGTCAGGTGATGATTGTGACAGTAATACAGTCTATAGTTGGAATTCCTGTGCCTAACTTGTGTTTCATTGTCAGGTATCTTATTGTTGCTTGTCATTCAGGGATAGCAAACAACCAGCTTAAGGGACCTGTTTACTACAAACACATCTTTCATACGTATTCCTATTCTTTGATATCCAGCATACATGAGGGTCAAAAAAGACGATTGGAAAATTTGAATGGTTACTCCACACACATAAATAGGCCACTTCAATGCCCATACAAGTGGTTACATGTTTTATGTGAAAAAAAGATTTCTTACATATGTCACAAGCTCAGAGATGCACACGCAGATGCTGCTTGAGACTATCACGCCGAGGAAAGGCCTTCTTACATGTATCACATGAGTATGGACGTTCTCCAGTATGTACAGCACATGTTGCTTGAGATGATTACGATAAGCAAAGACATTCTTACATATATCACATGAATATGGACGTTCTCCAGTATGCACTCGTTGATGTTGTTTGAGATTACCATGTGTGCTAAAAGCTTTCTTACAAAAATCACAGGAGTATGGACGTTCTCCAGTGTGCACAAGCTGGTGTTTCTTCAGATGACCACGCTGTCCAAATGACTTCTCACACATATTGCATGTGTATGGACGTTCTCCAGTATGCACACGTTGATGTTGCTTCACGCCATAATGCACACTAAAACCTTTCATACATATATCACACAAGAATGGAAGTTCTCCACTGTGCAAACGAAGATGTTTCTTGAGATTATTTTGCACATTAAAGGCTTTCTTACACAAATGACATGAAAATGGGCGTTTGCCTGTATGCACAATATGATGACGTTTCAGCCCACTATGCTGAGTAAAGGCTTTCTTACAAACATTACACTGATACGGACGCTCCCCAGTATGCACACGCTTATGTTGCTTCAGATTACCCCGATTTCTAAAGACTTTCTTACAAACATTACATGAGTAATTACGTCTGCGAGTATTTGAACTGTCAAACTCACTAAATAAACTTTCATCAGTTTCAGAATCGTGACTGTGACTGTCATATTCTTCCAGGTTAGTATAGCTGTTATGTGGTTCACAAGCAAGAGCCAACTGCACACCACTTTTACCATGCAATACTTCACTTGTCTTTAGAGCCTGAAAGTGGATTAGAGTTTATCAGCAATTACATGCAATACTAAACAGCAATTTTTAACTGAACTGAAAGAAACGTATTATTTATGCCTTCTGCAACTTCAGAGCAGTTACACATGTTCTTCGTAACTTCACATTCTGAATGCCCCTTGCTTTTCTGCACACTTTGGATTATCCTGCTAACAACATTCAAAGTACACAGTACATTTAAATTCTTATGTACCTGGCTTTCAACAATTAAGACATTATTAAAAGTCACTAATATATACTTACGTGGCACATCCAGAAAGTAAGAACCAGTTAGGTGTAAAAAAGTATTTAAAGGATTAAAAAAAAAATCTTTATTAGAACGTGCTGGTACCTATATCAAACTACTTTTCCAAATTGTCACAAGGTAAATTAAGGTACCTGTCACATTGTGGGACCAGCTTATGTATGCCTTTATTGAAAAAGCTTGCTGCTAAGCCTTTCATCGAGTCGTGCACAACATCTTTAGTCTCTTGGTCATTTCTCAGATTCTGGCTGGCAAAAAGTTTCTTGAGGTGGAGAAACAAGTGATCTTCATGTTATCAGGGTGGGAACTGTATGGAAGATGCTTGAAAATTTCCCATTTGACCTGTTCAAGTAATGCGCACATTCAGGCAGCAGCACCAGTCATGTATTGTCATACCTTCTTTGAAAAACCAACACAATTTCCTCACATTCACTTTGTACACTGCACCTTCGCCATACATCTCAACAATCTGCTTGCAAATTTCTCCTGTATGAAAACTTTTAGCGTTTAAAATTTGTATCACTGACCATGTATTGGGATTCTCTATTTTCGTGTTCGTTTTTAGCAAGTACAGCGAATGGGGGTGAAAATTATGACAACAGACAATATAATACATGTGTTCCCCTGCACACACAGAACATGAGTGACCTTCACAGGAAGTGCACATGTCACCTGCATGGTTTTTACTTTCTGCACGTCTCATACAGACAAATAAATAAAATGTGTCATATTTGTTTTGATTGTATCCTGCTCTAAGATTTGTAAGACACAGTAATAAATTTAAATAATATTCTCAGCTGAACATTGCATGGATCAGAATTCCTAGCCCTTGCATGAAGTGAACAAGAAATCACTCTTACCATAATTAGATAAAGCCGCTCATTTTCTAAGAAATGGCATAGTTGGTATACTAACAAGGCTATTGGCTGGATTATCTAGGGTATGAATCTTGGTATGTGAAATAAATTTTTCTCTTCTACAGAACATCCAGACTGGCTCTGCGGACTGCTCAGCTGCCTAATTCATTGGGTACCAGAGGCTTTGTCCCCTGTGGGTAAGGTAGCCAGGGCATTTGACTGACCACTCACCCCCATCATACTTATATATACATACATACATATACATGTATATACTATTTTATGTTCACCCTGAAGATGCCTCTGAAGAGCCGAAATATGTAGCTGAATGTTGTACATTCCAAAATTTAATAAAAGTTTGTAACACTATATTTTATTCCCCCTGTGGCACTGCAGCCCAACGCGGGCCATGGCCTCCCCATTCTTGAGGTTTCGAGATCACACACAACGACGCATCACAGTCGGTAGGACTCTCCTGGACGAGTGATCAGCTCATCGCAGAGACCTCTACCTGACATCACACAACATTCACAACAGACAAACGTCCATGCCCCCGGTGGGATTCGAACCCACAATCGCAGTAGGCGAGCGGCCGTAGACCTACGCCTTAGACCGCGCGGCTACTGGGACCGGCCTATATTTTATTACCTTATTTAATTAACGGATAAAAACAAAATGGGGATGTCTTGCCTAAAAATTATAAATCATTTACCTCATTATTGGTCTTCTTCATTGGAAATTCTCTTAATATGGAATCATTCTCCTCTCTCATAGTGATCTTCTCATGGTCACTATCACAAGATGTGTGGCACATCTCTCTATTAGAACAAGGTTCTGATTTAATAAAATCCATTATTTCCTGCAAAATTAAAAAATTCCAATCTAAAATCCAAAATAACTGCCTCTGAAGAGTGTGACAAGGTGACTGACTTCAGTTCCATATCTCCTCAAAAGCAATACTGTAGACACATTTAGATCACCCTCTTTTGCAGTGATATCTGAGCCATTCAGTTACAACCACTGTGTGGGTTCTATTGAATTACAGTTATGGTATTGGAAAAGATTCTAGGACCACTAATTGAAAAGAAAACTACAGAAATTTTAATAGCTATGATACTAACGCACAATTTATGCCAGATTAAATCCATCAAAATTAGCATAAGAAGACAATGAAGAGTTATCAGATGGTCTGGGCCAACAAGCATCTTTTACAAGCAACTCGTATTGTACCCATACATCCTTTAACACTAATTCTGCATTGAAATTTGCATTCATGAGAACTAGAGCATTTGATGAACCTGATGTCATAGGGAAATGTGCTGATAAAACCAATTACGGTCAATAGCAAACTGCAGCAGAATTGCCAAAACTAGTCATAAATATTGATATATTGTGGCCTACACCAACGACAGCAAAAATCTGCCATTTGAAGGGATCAAATTCCTGAAAAAATCCCATGAATGGTGACACTGTGATGTACAAGGCTAAGTCCTTATGGTAAAAATGGTGTTACATGAAGCAAAGGCACATGAAACATGATTATGTGTAACTTAATAAACAATAAACACAAAACAGTGCTGCAGATTACTGGAACAACCATGGTGTTCCTACCTGCAGGTTATCAAGGTATGCCAATGATGCAGCAGACTGCATGGTAGAAAGGGGAGACAGAAGACTTAGTAAAGAAGACATATCCTTCAATTGTGTTTGTTTTCTTCTGCATGTCCTTATACACATCCTTGTATGGTTCTGTGTTAGCTTCTATTTCAGGCACCTATCCACGTAATAGACCATCTAAAAAAAAATCAACTCAATATGCTGCCACCTGGACACCTTTCTTCAGAGCACTGGTAAGCAGCTCAGACCTATCCACAACAGCATTAGAATCTTCCTCTGTTTCACTGAGTACTACCAACTGATCAAGGTGGGCAGATGTAGTCTGCTATATATTACTCTGTGCAACTACACAACAGGAGCTGCGAATAAGCAAAGAACCTACACCATAATGTAATGTTATAGTAATTCTTCTACCCTACACAAACCCACAAATGAGGATCTGCTGTATGCCAACTCGTTTAGCATCACAAGGACAGCAGTGTATGACTTATAGAACTTCTTGCTGACAAGAACATCACTCTGTCAAACTCTCTTGAGTCACCCACTTCACACAGACTTCATTGAAGACATCAGAAGTGGAACCTTACCAAAACACCTCATGTAAGAACATTATAGGTGTCCAAGAAGTCACTCTACCCACAATTTATTTATATATTTAATCCTACCTGCATTTTATGGACCAAGTGGATCTATATGGGCGTCATTATGGTCTGCACAGAGCACAATGAGTAACCATGTTTTTTGTGACATTATGTGCACCATGTTAGGTGTTAAAGGAGGTGAAGACATCTGTAACAGTGGTTTGTGATTCTCACTTGTGTTGCAACAACATACTGTTGCTGGCTTTTATGATTCCCCACAGGCTGTTGTCAGGTGTGGCAACATCAGCATTACATTGACAGCATGGTAGTGATAAATGGGATGTTGAGAACCACAACCAGTCCAGCAGCATCAGAAGGCTTTATTGAGAAATACACACCCAGTGAGGGTGAAATGAGCTGGAGCCCTATCTTTCTGAAACCACGCCTGTTCCATGATCCCTCATAATTCCTCAACATTTCTAGTAACAAAGGACTGTTAACAGCTCCATTAAGGAATAGAAATAGGGGTCGATCATTTTCATATGGACTTGTGCAGTGCAGTTCCAATGGAAACGGCAACAGAAGCACATGTCATCTCTCAGGATACTGACCAACTGCTCCAAAGAGAATCTTCCATACTCCTGAATTGAAAGGCACGTTTTATCCATGAAATCAGAGTTCCTCTGCATGAAGATGGCTTCCAAAATTGCTGCAAGAACACTTTCATTGCCTGACCATCTGCTCTCTGTCCTTTTATACATGCAGTTACTCACTACCAAATGCCAGTGTGCACACACAAGCTCAGACTGTATGTTCCAGAGCTTATGCATATGATAAATTTATTCACCCTTATACATGTAACAGGGCATGGTAGCACCTCATATGGCTATTACTGTCAAATAAAACATACTTTGGTGTTAGCGCGTTTAAAATAGTAGCACAATTTGTAGACCCATACAGCAATTTGTGGTACACAGCTTGCAAAATTATGTTAAATATCATGGACTTAAAATTATTTACCAAATGAATAAGAAAAGATAATTTATGTGCTTAGTAATGGAAAAGAGATTCACCTCTTTTTCAACCTTCATTATTAGACATCTTATCAACAGTGGATCCTCCTCCTCTTTTATGTCAGTCCAGTGATTTCCATTTATAAAAGATGTTGGGCACAATTCACCATCTGGCTTAGGTTCTGGCTTTATGAACTCCATGTTGTGCTCTAAAACAAGAATATTCATTTTAATCATCAAGGTATACTTTAATTCATTCCAGTGCGTAATGATATACTGTGATTCAGACAGTACTGGAGTGATATCTTGGACACATGCCACATCCTTCTTTGTATTTTCAATTCAGACATGAAGAAGCGACAGCAAAATTTGCAGTGTTAAAAGGAACACTGTTGGGCACCACACATTAATAACTGTAGATAATCTCTATCTTGATACAATTTAAATTTAATGTCATTCATACCATGCATTTTCCTATACACTATATTTAAAAAAAATACCAACAACATGCAATAATTGAAACACAATAAACTAGATTAAAAAACACACTTCATATCAACTGCCACCTCTTACATGTTTTGGCACCAAGGTGCCATCATCAGGCAGTTTATCAACATCAAAGGTTTGTAGGTCCAACAGGTATCTCAGGTGCTATTCACCCTCACTTCCATTATAAAAGTTGAAAGACTGAAAATGTTAAAGCTCCAGGTTACACATTAACAAGTTTATGCACACACTGCTGCAACAATATCACACAGGAAGCTCATTGCTGTGTAGTGGTGGTGTTGCAGCAATGTGTACATATATTTGTTATTGTGTAATATGGAGTTTTAGTGTTTTAAGACTTTTAATTTTTATGATGAAAGTGAGGGTGAATAGCACCTGAAATGTTTGTTGGAACTACAAACCTCTGTTGTTGATAAACTCCCTGATGAGGGCATCTTAGTGCCAAAACATATAGGAGTTAGCACCTGATATGAAGTGTATTTTGTAGTCTATTTTATCATATTGTAATTAGCACATTTTGTTGGTTTTTTAACAAAATATGGAATACTGATACAATTTAAATTAATAATATGGGGTCAGACCACTTGACAAACATATATTACAAAATTCGAAATAGACTTCTGAAACAAATAAATGTGAATAAGTCAGTTTGTTCAATACCGACTTTCAAAATCAGTACATATCAAAGAAACAGCACAGTACATATGACAATACTCATGCAATGATACTTATACAGAGCAGATCAGGTCTCAGCACACTGCCTCAAATTCTGCCATTAGTGCACTTGGATGTCACATGCTACTGACTTGGGGAGTAGAGTTGCCTCAGCACTCAAACGAAATTCCTTTTTCAAACAAAAATGCTTTCAAAAGTGCCATATGTCTTATCGACTGTATTAGCCTTGACTGGTTGAATGATTACAAATAGGATAGGATGTCTACATCATCTAGCTAATATGGATTTGGGCTACTTGTTGGCCCGTTCTGTTCTCATACATCTAGAAGTGTGTTTAAGTCTCCTGTGGTTTCTTCCACCTTGTGGTCTTTAGTTTTTTATTATCCTCTGTAATCTATCTTGAGGTGTCCAGGTAGGCAAACATTTGTCTGACCTGTTTCCAATTAAGAATGGTTTGAAACAAGGAGATGCTTTATTGCCATTGCTTCAGCTATGCTCTAGAGTATGTCATTAGGGGGTTCAGGTAAACCAGGATGGTTTGAAATTAAATGGTACACATCAGGATCCGGTTTATGCTGATGATGTTAACATACTGGGCAGAAGTGTACATGCCATGAAGAAAAATGTGGAAGCTTTAGCAGTTGCTAGTAAGTAGAATGGTCTAGAAGTAAATGCTGATAAAATTAAGTACATGGTCATGTCTCAAGATCAGATTGCTGGACGAAGTCACAATATAAATATTGACAGTAGTTCCTTTGAAAGGATTAACAGTTCAAATATTTGGGAACATCCTTAACATATCAAAATTCTATTCAAGACGAAATTCAGAGCAGATTGAAGTCTGGGAATGCTTGATATTATTCGGTGCAGAATCTGTCTTCCAGTTTGCTACCCGAAATTATAAACATTAAGATAACGTAAACCGGGATAAGTGGAACCGCTATTTTTAAGAATTGGAATTTACTATGTGATTACTCACTGAATTTAGGTTCAATTTTGTTTAAATTTCTTATAGTGGACTACAAACTCAGTGTCTGAGGTAAAAATATAAGACGAACACAGTTTATGGTTGTGATTCAGGAACACAAAACATATTTTGTGAGTTCTAGGTTACCCTTACCCCATGGTGTGGGGGAAGAGGAACCTACAGCTACTTTCTGCCAAATAAATTACGTAAATATCAATGGGGTTAAGTGGAAATGAAAGAATGCAACATACTCTAAATTCCTATATATAAAAAACGGCGTGCTGCTTGTTCGTTACAGAAGAAATGGATGGAGTCAATTTGTCGATGTCCTAATTGCAAAGTAGGCTTGTGCAAGAAATCCCGCTTCACACTTAACAGAAGCTGACCACTAAAACTTACTGACATGACGCCACGTACAGTGCTGCTGTATGCCTAATCGTAACATTCCTCTGGCATTATCTTATCGCGAAAGCGTTTGGGAGTGGAAAGTGAGCCAGTGGTTTATATCTTCATTTGGAGATAAAGAGTGCTATTGTACCGCACAAAGAATATTGACTACAAGAGTGTATTTATTCTCATGACGATGCAATGTTACAGTCTTGGTAAAAACACACATTCCCAATAACGTAAGTCTCAAATAACACTACAAATAATTACACCAAACTGAAACTTTTGTGAAAGCGGATGGAATTCAAGCTCGCAAAATCACACAAAATCATGACATAAATTATTCAATATAAAAAAGCGTAATGATGCAGTTTAAAGTGTTATGTTCTATAGTTTTCAAGTTAATATTTATGTAACATTTTTTAAATGTAATTACAGATAAGTCGGGAAACCAGATTTAAATATTAAAAAAACATCTGTAGAGGCGACTGAGCACCGTTTAAATCGCTGCTTGGGGTTTTAATTGTTCAGGATCGCCACTCTCTTCTTTTTTCTTGGTTGTTTTCTTTTTTCTTGTCTTTCTGTCTTTCACATGTTTTACTTACAGTTTCCTTTATTCTTTTCCTTACCTCTCCTGACGTTATTACTTGTTCAGAAATTATGATTGGGTAAATAACTCCTTTTTCGGCATGCTTCAACGCTCTGTGGCTTTTTCAGACTTAGCTTGTGCGTTCTTTTTAAGCGGATGAAAAAGTCATCACCAGGAACTCCTCCTCTGAATGGTGTGGGTATTTTATTTTCATCGACATTCCACCCTATCGTCTCCAGAACTTCTTTTTTGGAGAGGTCGAAGCCCCATTTCTCCATCAGCTTAAGACAATCTACAATTTTTTTTTTTCTTCATGGAAAGGGACAGCA
>Ga0209755_10009125_pt1 | contig 10503 bp, 5 predicted proteins | sample TergutCo191P1_FD_187301 | JGI IMG/M metagenome (GOLD analysis project Ga0209755, IMG submission 187301) | Cornitermes sp. P1 segment gut microbial communities from Petit-Saut dam, French Guiana - Co191P1 (SPAdes) (version 2) | ecosystem: Host-associated > Arthropoda: Insects > Digestive system >...
AAAAAAAGTAACAAAACCGATTACTGATTTTCACCTAGGACCAAGATCAATGTTTAGGTGCATTGGCATTTTCATTCACCACAAGATGTCAATATGTAATTCACACATTGAAAACAATATTTCCTGTTGGAGCGCCACTAGGTAAGAAAGAACACTAGCTATATGCTGAACGGTCCGGAGCTCGAATTCCGGTAGGGGAGGAGATTTTTCTCTTCTCCAAAAGTCCATACGAGCTCTGGGGACAAAACAGCCTACTGGTCAATGGGTATCGGAGTTCGTTCCCGGGGATAAAGCGGTCGTAGCGTGATTTTGGTCACTCATCTCTATGGGTGTGCTGAGATTAAGAATGAGTGGAGTTATACCTCCACTCCCTTTGTGCTTTCGTGGCGTACATAAATATTTTACCTCTTTTACACTCTCTGTCACTAAGCAACTCTATGCTGCACATTCATCCCTCTTCAGAAACAAATAGAATTCCAATAAAATCTGTAATAATATCTGTTAAACGAAACTAGGGTTAACCTTTTAGGCCTACTACACGAATTATCGTTTTCGTCTTTCTAAGAACAACATTCTTTTAATTCGTCAGACTCATATAATGTATCACTACTAATGACTACTAGTACAAGTTTACGAGTTTATTGTTTAATCATGTATTTAATGACAGTTTTCCAAGTGAATGGTCTACTAAGTGATAAATGATGAACTTGTAAGTGATTAACCACCAAGTTGTGGTTGGAGGCAGCCGGAGCTTATTTTAAGCTGCTGTTCCATAATTTGATTAGGAATGAGAAGGAACGCGATAAACCTCAGTTACAGTTGGTCTTCTCCCGGTCGATGTTTGAAATTATTACCTTTCAAATACACTCCTTCCCGGAGCTAAAGTGGCCGGGGCGTGACGCTGATCATCCACCGCCATCTAGTGCCCAGATAAAATTGACAGTAGAGCTGTACTCCCACTACTCTTCTGGGTTTTCATGACTTCTTCTAGGGTGAATTTACCTTTCAAATAAGAGGAAAGTTTGTTGACCTATCGGTCATGTTCGCACTTCTCTTTCTATGATATATGACATGATACATGACATGATACATGATATGATATATGATATATATGACATAGATATGATACATTTGTTAACTGCAATTGAGTAGCCACCCGGTGGCAGTAGTACAGTACACATTTACACACACACACACACACACACAATACACAGAACGACACAAAATAAACAATACATAGAACAACACAAAAATTTTGGAAGAGTGCAGGCCGTGCCCCATCTTTGCGGGTTTTACCCTGGCATTTGTCTTACAACTGAGGATAAAGCACGGGAAATCCTCAGTCAGGGTAGCCGAAGAGTGCCAGCTGGTACTAGAAAGAAACAAGACTAAAAATGGGGTACTCCGTGACGCACTACACATATTTCACCAAGGAGTTTCCTCCCTTCATAATTGCACATAAACAAATGCACCGAAATAATAAAATAGATTTATATAAACACTAATCAATCATGTGTTAAGGAAGTACAACCTGGACACTAAAACACACACACAAGAAAAGAACATATGCTACAAGCATTGGAAAGGTAATTATTTAGAAGAATACAACACAAAATAAAAGGCAATGGCAACCTAGGTGGAATAGTAGAATTTACAGTCTTTATAAGGATATGATTTTTCATGGACTTTAATTCTTCCTGCCGCAATGTGAACCTGGATTCGACTCAGCCTCCAACAGAAATAGGGACCAGGGATATCTCTTATGGGTAAAGCCGGCCGACATGTAGACCCAAAATTTCATTTAAATCTGGACCATAACTCCTCAAATATTTTCAGGAAGAAAAATGTTTCGGGTGAAAGTTATACAGAAGAATAGAACATTTATTTTACGTTCTGCATAATTTCACCTAAGTTTTAGAGTTTTATAGACATTTTTGTAAAGAGGACGCTGTGCGCACATTTCAGAACCTGGTGTAGGAAGGTGTTAAAGATAATTTAGTTTAGTTTAGTTAGTTAGTTGGTTAGTTAGTTAGTTGATATATAGCAACAATTACTCTCACTTCGGATCGTCGGGGTTTAATTATTCAAACTATGTTTTGGAAGCAGGAATCTCTTCTGAATCTTCGCTATTTACCTATGAACATGGCGTCATATTCCAAAGGACTTATAGCTGTACGAACGCCTGTTACAGAACCTGAAATCTCGCACGGCTTCTACTGTTTTGACTAACCTCTCTCTTCGCCCAGAAGGTAGAGGGAATCACGCCGGTCATCCAACTCTCGTTTATATTAGTTTGAGAGAAAACTGTTCGTTGTCAGTACGATCAAGCTTATACGTTTCCGGTGTTCCGTTTGTTCCTGTGTGTCTCGCTGTCCGTGCGCACCCTGCTTTCTGCTACTGCATCGAAAAGCAGCGGCAAGAAAGCGCAAAAGTGGAATGATTTTTTCGAATACAGCAGTGACGTTTTCGAAATAACACCGTAGTAGTAAGGGGATAACTCTGGGGAGTCCGGGGGCTAAGCCCCCGGGCCCAAAATTAAAAAAATGGGGGTGCAGTTGGGCCCCGAAATGGGCCCCGGAAAAAGAAAAGTGCCCAAAACTCAAAACTATTTTGACTTTTGGGGAGAGACTGACCGAAACTCAAAATTTTTGTTTTACTTTTGGGGAGAGACATATCCTAACCATGTAGAAAACCTAGCGAAATGTAGGAAAGGCGTTAGCACGTTTTTGCACGAAAGTCTATAGATAAGCCTGTATAAGAATAGTGTAGAGGTGAGAGCAGGACTGTACTATGGGGAGGTAACCTAAACCTATCGTAAGGAATTGTACTAGCCGCCGTATAGTTTGGCATCGGGTACCTCCACCGCTTCCCCTGCGCCTACCGTGACCTACCCTAACACTGTGCAACGATTTAACCCAACAAACAAAAAAGAAGTGTTGGTACGTTCTTGCGCGAAGACTGTACTGGTGAGATCGTATAGAAACAGTATCGTGCGTTGAACGCAAGACTCTAATATGGGAGAATCCTTGGCGAGGCAAAGTAAGTGTACCCTAACTTTAAGTTCGGATCGTCTTAATCCTAAGGCTCCTCGAGGGTCGCGTAGAACGTTGGACAACCCCTGCATGTGCCGTCCAAGAAGCGCGGCGAAAGTCGATCTGGCCTTGGCCTATGCAGTTGCAAGTTACAGACGCGGATGTTTATTTCTGACACAGATGGACTGGAAAATTTTCCATACACGCACACACGGTCAGCCTGAGAAAGCTGATGCAGGTGGGTGTGATTTATTTGTTTGTCACAGATACGGTCACTTGCTGCATCCGAATTGTGGTGCAATACGAGGTTTTTAGTGTGAAAACAGGAATAAGTACATTTTGAAAATACGTTATAATTAATATTTCGAAAATGGTGCTAGGTATCCATTTTTGGGTTAATGACGATTTCGAATTTCGACGTAACTGAACATCTCGCAAATAAGAAAAGTCAATTTTCTCAAAATTTGGGCATGGTTAATTTTGAAAACTTGACGTCGGATAATATTATAGTACGGTTTTTCATGTATTAAATAGAGTTGTACACACTAGCGGAACACGATTCGAAGCTCTATGTCAAAGTGCAAAAAGGGATTATCTTTCCGCTAGATCAGGAGCATGTCACCGTACGATGCCTTAGTGGAAAAACGGGAATAAGTACATTTTGAAATAAGATATAGTTAATTTTTCGAAAATGGTGCTTTGTATCCATTTTTGGGCTAACGGCGATTTCGAATTTGAACGTGACTGAAGGTACTGAGGATAGAAAAATTCGAATTTCTCAAAATTTTGGCACGGTCAATTTCTCAGAATCAGAGGTCGAATAGTAGTTTAGCACGGTTTTGCATACAATAAAAGGAGTTCTACACGTTAAGGAAACATGTTACGAAGCTCGATAACAGAGTGTAAAAAAGGATTTACAAAATCGTAAAATATTACACACACGACGGTTAGAAACAGGTTGATTCTGGCGAGCGTGGGCGTTACATTGCAAGATTGAGGTGTTGTTTACGTCAATCGTTAATGGACTATAAAGCGCGACGGTTCGAACCGGAGACTGTCTTTGCAAGAAAGAACACACTGGTCTGCTGACGCATCAGCCGAATAGGTTAGTGCATCCCACGCAGTTGTTACTGGGCACTACTGGTTACTAGATATTTATATACTAATAACCAGTAGTCTCTGTAACAAACGGAGGGGTGCATTTACAGGACAAATTCACATCCACTCCTACTACGCCCATTGCTGCTGGAGGTAAGTGCATATTCTCGATATTAGTATGGAGCAACTAACATTCTAGTTAAAATTAAACTAGTTGACAGTTAATTCTGTACTAAAGTGAGCATACGAATTTACAGGGCGAATATTCATCGCTGCTGCTGCTGACAAGAGGATATTTGAAGACGTGTTTCTTCATTTCAGGTAAGAAAAAAAGTTTATGTTTTTCTATTCAATGAAGTAGATAACGATTATAAATATCCATTTTATTATGCTTCACCAAAGTATACATTTTCTTAATATTAACATAGATTATACAAAAAATTTTTCTATTGTTAAGGTCTCCAACGCCTAGCGTGTAAGTGAATTTATTTTGTTCATCACTTTTTGTATCCTGATGGCAGCTGTAGTTCGAGATCTGGGGAAGAAAAGAATCTCTCTCTCTCTGTCTCGGTTTTCTTTTCTCACCCACATCGCGAATTAAGGTTGCTGTCGAGACAAAGGAATAACAGAAAAAATTGTCACTTTGGGGATCACACGCGCACGTGTCTACACCTATCGAGAAGAAGAAGTGTTGTAAACGAGAGGCTGTACCCGATCACACCCACGTCTAGGTGAACGAGAGGCTATACTCGCGAGTGCATTCCTGGAGACAATTCGTCAACCTGTGAGTGTATTTATCATATTCGGCTCTTTGTAGTCTGGTTGGGCCCACAATAACCTGGATGGGTCCTCAGGAAGACTTTTCCCGAAAAAAAGAATCCTTCATTTCCCTAGCTTGATGAGTCCACACCCGCGTCATTGCAGGCCCTGGCAGTCGACAAAGAAACGATTATAATACATATGCTTGCAGGCGATCACACATATTTTCTTCGGTGGAGAGGTGCACAGACGACGACGACTAACTTGCTCAAAGGACTGTACCCGGCTCAGCTGTTCCAGGGGAAAATCAGGTTAGTGATGTGCAGTGAAAACTTCATAATAGTGAACATATCCATTGTGATGATTTCAAACTCCTGCATTCGGGGACGAATTCCTCCCCATCACGTAACGTAAGTAGACACAATACGGAAACAAGTTCGCATGCTCTATCCACGGATCATCCATGTGACGCCAATTTTTCAGTCCTCCTCCACAGTGAAAGCATTTTGTTATATCACCTCGACCTGTGAATAAAATGTGTGTGAGTTTGATTAAGACATTACGAGTGATAGTGATATGAAAATAACGATTGTGAAAACAAATAGTAGTAAAAAAACCTGTGTAGTAAAAAATCCAGCTGCGCTCAATGAATCGGGGGAAGAGTTCATGCCGTGCGGCCAATCCGCGTACGTCCTTAAACGTTCGGATTTTGTATTGTATATCAAATATCTCGGGCCATCCAAGATGAACGTGCCGCGTAGTAGCGTAAGATATCCCGATGAATTGAAACTTCTATCTGGCCCTGAATTAGGTCTGTACTCCATCCTGTCCTTCGACACAACTCGAAATGAGCGTCTAAAATTTTCCTCACAATTTTTTAAACGGTTGGGCAATAGGTGAAATTAGTAACGCATTTGTATGTTTTGAAAGTTTATTAAAGCAATTCTACAATAGTAGTATTTCAACAACATTTATGCCAGATGTGATGTACAAAATAGTATTTTAATATCTATTCAAAAATATATGTCAGGTGTGATGTACAAAATAGTATTGTAATTTCTTTTCAACAATATACAAAATAGAATTATAAACTCTTTAAGACTACGTTTATTAAAGTAATTTACAATTATGTTATTTCGAACAGTTTACACAAAATAGAATTTTCACCAATTTTTCAATAAAATATAAAACTATAATTAATTTTCAATAAGATACAGTTAATACAACAGTGATAACATATTAGCACTTTAATTCGTTTTCAACATTATTTAAACCAGATGTAAATACAACAGTGACATATGAGAACACAAGTTTTTTTAAAAAATCAGTTCATAACATAGTTTTATTTCGTCGAAAAGATGCGAATGAAATATGTGCTTATTGGCGTTAGGCGCCGGTTAAACATAATCAGAAGACGTTAATGCCACAGTGGCGTATGACAACACTTCGGTTAAGGAAAGAATAAACGCGCGCAGGTGATTCTGAACGACGTGAAACATTCTCGAGAGATACTACAGGTCGAGGAGCGTCAGTTCCATTTACCGCGAACCGAGATTCAATCTGGCGACCGTGTAGCTTCTGGTCGTGTTGAGTCTGAAGTCGTAATTTTTGCACCCGGCCTGTTCGTTGTTGCAAATAGACTAGCACATCTGCGGCAGATATTCGGCTATCGTATCGAAATGCTACGAGAAAGATAACTTTGATCCGTTCTTTCGTACGACTCCGAATTTCACGAAGGTTTGGTAGTCTCGAGTGGGGTAGAATCCGACAGAGACATATTGGTCCTGTCTTCGATGATGAAGAAGAGGCGTCGAAGCAGGACCCACTTCAGACCGAATGCGGGGCTGATGGCCTCGACGTAGAAGTTGCTGGTGTCGAGCTGTGGTGGCTTGAAGCGTTTAGGCGCCGAAGACAACAGGGTTTCGCTGACGTCTACCCGCGTCTTCTAAGCGACATTGTCTCGAATATATTGATCTGGCAGTTGTCCGATCGACCGTTTTTAAATAGCTGAAACAAATTCGGCTGTACGAAGTGTCTGTCTTTAGGGCATTTGACGTAAGATTTTGTGCGCAAGTGGTATATCAACCAATCAAAGAGGGAATACGCGCTCTTGTTTGCGCAATTGATATTGGGAAATTTGTGGCAAGGCAGGCTGCACCAGCGTCGATGATTGAAAGACAAGGGCGCAGGACATTCCAAATCTTCTAGATTGTGAATCGGGCGCCCAAATAATTCGGCGAGGAATTTGCATTTTTCGTCAACATAGGCGTAGAGACGAGCGAACCCTGCCAACGACTCCCATACTAACGTATACAATTTGTACTAGACTATGTGACCATTAGCCCAATTGAGGCCATTCACGTCCGAGCCGCTAGGCATCATGTCGTAGGGGATCTCGTAAAGGAACGAATAGGATCAGTTCTCGGCGGCCAACGAGAGATCCCTGACGAACATCTCATTTTGGCGCCCTTTCAGATATTCGAAATCTATGACAACCTCCATATTTGTCAACATTTTGTCTACGAATGTTTTAAAATAAATTAATTGTGTACTTTCCATAGAAAACTGGAGCTGCACTGACCCCCTCTGCGAAGTGATCCCTACCGAACACGTCGGTGTATGTCCGACCGATCTACCGGTCCGTTAACGCCACACCGTGGCGAAGAGCACGAAAAATTGATTGGGAGTGTAGCCCCTGCCCTTGTAGAAAGCGAATAGACAGTAATATTTACAGCAGACGTTACTCGTCAGGCTATGCAGTTTCCTCCTGTTATAATCCCACACGGTAGAGTTGCGTCTTATGAACGTACGTATGTCGGGTACGAGCGGCAGTAGCCCTACGAATCAAAGTAGTAGGCACTCGAAGACTTGGGGTCTAAAGTGTATAGCTAGCCAGTGCGAACCGTACTCCGTGTGAGGATCGGTGTTGATTATGACAGTGCCGTCTTTGGATCGCGCTATAGACTGTGGTAACAGATCTAAGGGGACGACTCCCAAGAATAATTTCACGTCTTCCAACGCGCACAGTAACTGCGTCGAATTAATGTTTCTTCAAAAGTCGGTCGTGAAGTTTCGCGCTTTCTCAATGCGAATGGAATTATCAAATTCGAGATAAAATATGCACGTGATTGTTTCGGGTAGCGGTTTGCTGAATTTCATTTAGCTCTAATATTGTCATTATCCGGGTGTGAAATATGTCCATTTGAGGCGCCTCGGTCCGGCGCTAAATCGAAGAGCAACATGAAATAGCCGTTCATATACCTGTCGTGAGTTACCTGGGTTCCCGAATTCGAGTGGTGAATGACAGATGCATTACACAACTTCCTATAACCCATGAAGGACGTCTTCTCGTGACCCATGCCTAGATGCAGACAGTCGGGCGGTATATGTTTCCCGCAAAGTTTCAGCGCGAAAGAACTCAGAAATTAGTGGCGAAAAAATGGGGGTTCGTATTCACGGTTCCAAGAAATTACGTGTTCTTCACCATGGTGAATAGGAGGTGTTCGAGCAGTGATCCCAACACCGCGTTGTCTATCGACTGAGACTGCGAACCGCTAGGCAGCGTGAAAGAATTGAGTTCGACACACGTCAGATTATATCGCTCCCGAGCGCCTGTCTCGAGAGCTTTGCTGTATGCCAAAAGTGTCGACGCGGTTGACTCTAACCTGGGAGCAAAAAGCTTGAACAAATTTTTGAATCCGCGTTCTACGTCAGATAGGAAAACGACCTGGCCTTCGTGAGTTTAATCTGCATCTTACGCCTGGCAGCAGATGTTGAGCTAAGTTTCCGAATTCGCTATGGATCCGGCCGTAGATTTCTAACACTTTGCTGTGCTTGATCCGGTCCCATCGCGTGAGGAAAACATTGTTCTTAGCATCGGCAGCATTAGGGTCGCATGGCAATAGATCACCATTATCCAAGTACCAGAAAGCGCTTGTCAGATGCGAAGTGGCGGCATCACTGTCGTACGTCAATATGGTCTCGAAAAACGAAAGAATTTTATATAGATCGCTAGCTTGCGTTACGGCCACGTCGTTTAGGGCGATAGAACATTGGCTGCAGATCGAGTGCAAAAGTTATCCGTTACGGCAGTGTAATCCGTGTTATCAAGAGCTGTCAAGTCCGCCATAGTCACAATGCCTCGGATATATAGTTTTATATCTAAATCGATGTACGTGTCACTGTTGTCGGGTATCAGAAAATCTCGAACGCTCGGATCTACAGAAGTTATAGGCTTATATGTTACCTTGGACGTCTCGACGAAAGACGCCTGTATGGGTTTCGGAGATAAAATATCGAACTCGGAACTTAGAGACATCAGAGACATGGCGCCGATAGGAATGCGACTGATAGGAATTCGTCGACGGTGTCTATTTTTGTAACTTTCGCCCTCTTGGATTTAAGTTTCGGAGAGTTTTTCACTTCACTTACGTTTACGACCGCCGCGCTCCCACAACTAGGTAATCAGATTTTGCGACGTATCGGAAACGCGTCTCGAGACTATATCGCGAGGTTTTACATCGGACGAAGATATGGCAAAATCAGTTAGTATATCCCCTCCGGTTCGCAAAGTCGCTCGTCCGAGAACATTGGTAACGTTCCAAAGGACGGGTCTGACCGCGTGCCACTGACCGGTAAGTAAACTCTCGATTCCGTGGACTCTCTGAAGGAAGAGCGGGGTGGCATAGTCGGCTCCGATGCTGTTGTTTATACCGGCGCGACGCGCATGATGAACCTAGTGCCGCACGAGGGGATCCATGATTACAAAATGTACGAAAATGATAATAATGCTTTTATACTACCAGTAGGAAAAGCGTCTAAAATGTAAAACGAGCCTCGTGGGCGTTGTGCTAGACAAATTCGATTCGCGTACCGTCCAGTTTTAAGATCTCTATACTTACATTTTTAACAGTCTGTTTTTCGGCAGGGATACAAAGATAATATTGAAAATGTGTAGGTTGAGGATCGACGGATGGATGAACGTTCAGAGAACTCGGACCAAAGCTTTGCCCAAGTACTACAGCTATATTAGATCGCAATAAACTAAGGCCGTGGTTTCGCCGAGACTAACATAGGAGTCAATTTGGTTTCTTGGTTCGAGGAAACTATATTTAACAAAAACCCACTTCCCACTTATCCTTCGGGCCGAGTTCGAAAGACTACACGCCGGTGAACGCGGCGATCGTATTATCCGAATAAAGACTCTGAGACGCGTTACTGTAAAACGTCACGTAAAACGGTTTCGGATCACACCTCCTCGACGCTAGAGGCAGCGATCCACGAATCCACGAATAAACTCTCCAGCGAACAATATATTCTCGAATGGCGCGTCTCACCCGTCTATCCAATACATTTTCGATTTTGTAGACTGTATGTTTCGTGACGCGGAACGGAGTCAGTTCCACCTGATTGACCTGGTCATCCACCGGCGTCCAGTTCAAATTTTCCAACTCGTAAGACGGGTCGGGGAATCCTATTAATCAACTTAGCGATCCTGAATATCTCCGTGCTAAATTTTGCTCGTAGGCCTTGACAAAATTCGTCTTCCCTTTGGTGATGCGCATGTGTTGTGATTTCGAAACGCGAACTAACTTCTCTTGGAATCAATTCTCCT
>Ga0209755_10009126_pt1 | contig 10501 bp, 13 predicted proteins | sample TergutCo191P1_FD_187301 | JGI IMG/M metagenome (GOLD analysis project Ga0209755, IMG submission 187301) | Cornitermes sp. P1 segment gut microbial communities from Petit-Saut dam, French Guiana - Co191P1 (SPAdes) (version 2) | ecosystem: Host-associated > Arthropoda: Insects > Digestive system...
TAAACCCTGAACCGTTTGATTTAACCGAATGGATAAGTCATTTTCCAATTATAAAAAATGAAGAATACTTAGCCCCTTTTAATAAAGATAAAGAATAAATTAAAGCGAAAGGATATAATATGAAAGTGTTAGGATTTAACGCAAGCCCCAAAAAAAACGGTAATACAGCATGGGTAATAAATAAAATTCTAGAAAAATTAAGCGTTGAAACAAAATTTTATAATTTCGCTGACTTGAATATAAAACCCTGTCAAGGCTGTTTAGGTTGTCATAAAGACGGTAATAATGGATGTGTTATAAATGATGATATGCAAAAACTTTATAAAGAATTAGAAAACGCTGATACTCTTATTCTTGGATCTCCAATCTACATGGGACAAATGACAGCACAAGCAAAAACATTTATAGACAGATTATTTGCTCATATTTCACCACGTTTTTCACCGCACTACAAAGAAAAAGAAAAGAAAACAAAATTAATTCTTGTATTTACACAAGGCAACCCAGATAAAAGTAAGTTTCAAGTATACATTGAATATACAAAACAAATGTTTCAATTACTGGAGTTTGATGTTAAGGAAATTGTTATTGTTACTGGAACTCGAACAAAATTGGCAAGTGAACAAGAAGAATTACAAATATATTTAGATAATTTGCCTATATAATTTTGGAGATAATGCAATGGAAGATAATGATGTAAAACAATATGAAAATTCCTGTAATAAAATATTTCCTGGATTACAAATGTTTGTAAGAGATACTTTTTTAGAAAAACAAATAGAGGAAAAATATGTAATTGGAAAGGTAATTAGAGAACCAACATTTTGTGATGTTTCTTGTAGAGTTGGCGGTTTAGTTACAACACATAGGTTTGCAATTTTATCAAATCGTTTTGTAAATTTTGAAGCATTTGAACATTGTACTAATTGGGGTCTTCACGTTTGTAAAAGAGGTTCACATTTAAAAGTTATTGATGTATACAAACTTAATGATAAAACACAAATCTCTTTATTGCATTTAGACGAAAACTGGAAATTATTTGAAAATACAAATAGTAATGTAGAAAAAGATATAATAAAAATGTGCCAAGAAAGATTTAATAAAAAATGTAATATACCTCCAATACCTGAACTTGCAACAAAGAGATGGCTTGAACGTTTATTGTATCCTATAGGTGTTGAACCTGATAATAATTATGTTTCTTTAACAGGTGAATTATTAAAAGATAATAATCCCGAAGTACTAAAATCAATACAATCTTTAGATGAAGTAATTGACCAAGCACTAATAGAAATAGAAAAGAATAATGAGAATAAGGGGTAAATATGACTTTAGACCAAGTATTACAAGAAATTACATCAGGATTAAAAGGCGACCCAAAACATGATGTTAAATATTTAATGGAACAAAGCGAAAAGTATAAAGAGCATGAATATTCAAAGGAAATATTACGAGCGATAGGTCGTATAATTCATGAACTTGTACCACAGGAATTAAAAGATACTTTTGATAACGAATATAAAAATTTTAATCTAAGTATTGAAAAAACACTTGAAGAAGTTGATTTTCAAATGTATAAAAGTGATTTTAATAAAGCGTTAGAATTAACTAAAGAACTAATTAAAAAAATTGAAGAAATTGGTTTTTATAAAGATGATCAAGTAAGCGAATACCATTGTTTTAATAATATTGTCGAAGAAATATTATACATGGAATTGTTTAATCCTCAAAAAACAATTAGACCAATTCCAGTATATTACGCAGTTGCCTATTTTAGACACGGTCAATTACTATTTGAACATAAAAAATTAGACGAAGCAAGAAAACCATTGGAAATAGCGGAAAAATATAACCCTATGGATATTGGTACAAAAACAGAAATTGCAGAAACATATAAACTTGAAAAAAATTGGGATAAGTTTTTAAGTATAAACAAACAGATACATGAATGTCTTTTTACAAATGATGATTTATGCCGCTATTATCGTAATCTTGGTTATTATTATATTGAACAAGAAAAATATGATATTGCAATGGCTTTATATATTGTTTCTTTGCTATATTTCCAAATTTCTGAAACGCCCGAATTGGCTACCGCGCAAAATCAAAAAATGTTTCAATTTAACATGATAAAAAATCAGTTGGAATATATAATTTCAAAAACAGGAAAGGATATTAACTTTGATTATCATTTAATAAAAGATTGTTGGAAATTATATCCTAAGTTTGACAGTAGTTTCAAAAATACTGAATGGCATTTTGAAATACAGCAAAATGAAAATAATAAAAATGAAGCAGAAACACTGTTAAATATAAAAGCACTATTAGAAAAAAATAATATTTCTTTTGGTCCAAATGATAAAGTATTAACTATATTAAAAAACTTGGGACAAGATTTAATATATAAAAAAGAAAATGTTGGTGCAAGAGCCATTCATAAACTACTTCTTGAACTAACAAATAACGAAATGTATGCAAGAGTTATTAAAGCATTACCAAAAACAAATAGAACAAAAACCTCAAAAAAAGGTTCTGGAAAGAAAGGTACAAGTAATAAAGGAAAAAAGAAAAAGGAATAAATATATTATGACTTTATCAGACTTCATAAGAGATAACCGTTTATTACTTGAATTCCCACCTATTGATTTTTTCCAAGTTCTTACCAACGGAAAAAGTAAAATATGTTGGGTTGACCTTGATAAACTTCGTAAAAACAGTTATTTTTTAATGGTAAATGAAAATAATGAAATAACTGAACAATTATCATTTAAAGAATTCTATCATAGAATAGATGATTTAATTAATAATGGTTGGTATAAAGCAGAAAATAGTTTTATTGAAATTGAAGAAAAAGCATGGTTAGAAAATTTTACTGAAAAATATAGAATACCATTACATTAATCTTTAATAAGGATATGTTTATAAATAGATAATTTTATAACTTAATAAGGAATTAAAATGAAAAATAACGAATTTGAAATTGAACTATTAAATAGATATACTTCCGATGAAAAGGTATCAAAGGAAATCCTAGAAAAACATAATTTGTATTTTTCTAAAATAAAAAAATACAAAGATTTTGATTTAGAAAATATTTTAATTGAATTACCTTATATTGATGAATTAAAAAAATGTCATTTAGAAAAAATTGAAATATTAGATAAAAATGGATTAAATCCTGATCTAATATTTATGACAACCTACTTAACACTTAGATCATTTTTAGGTAAAATAATGATTTTGAATAATTTAACACAACCAGTTATTGACAAAATAAATACTTTATTCATTGACATATTTCCAAGTAAAATACCTGATATGTTAAAAAATGGTTTATTAATTCAATCTAAAAAATCAGTATTGTTTGATAATGTAAATAAAATACTGATATATGATGAGAATTATAATGAAAAGGAAACACTTCGTATTTTTATTTTTTATAAAGACGGAATGTTTTCAAATGCGTCTTTATCATATTCTTCAATTTTAGGAAAAGGGATAGATGAAATAGATAATATGGAATTAACTGGAAAATACAAAAACGTAAATGCGGTTTTATTTAGAAAAGCATTGCTTTTTAGTATCATTTTTTCACTTCTAATAAAAACAGAAAAAACTCCCATTTCCGTGAAAGATACTAATAAATCAGAAAGTATAAAAAAATTACAAACTGTTACTGAAAGAAAAAAAGTAGAAGGCTGGATTGAAAAAACAATATATATAAATAAAAAATATTTATCAAAAAGCAAATCAATTATAGGAACTCTGTATAAAGATGATAAAGTATTAAAAAAAGTAACAGTATCTGATCATTTTAGACGAAAACAAAATAGTGATGATGAATATATTTTTATAAGTAGTTTCCCTTCTACAAGATGGGTTATTGATGGCAATAAGAAGATTACATATTATTTCAAGGAAGATAATTAACGGAAAAAACCGATTTTTTATATGCCAAAATACAATTAATAACCATCTTGTTATTTTTCGTTTTAATACCGCTTTTATTCTTTCAAAAAATTAGGTATTAATGTCTAGTTATTGACTTTATTTTATGGTATAATCTAAAAATCATGGAAAAGTCAAAGAAAACGGCTAAAAAGGCAGTAAAACCCTCAAAAACCCCAAAGGCAAAACCCAAAAAAGCCGCCGTTTCCAAACCCAAAATAACAGCAAAACCAAAAGCCAAACAGCCAGGAATTGTAGCCTACAGTAACATACAAAAGGAAGAAACACTGAAAGCGCAAGTTTTCAGAGATTTTTTTAATAAGACAAAATACGCTTATGAGCCAGACACCGACAATATTGATTTCATTGTAACAGACTCAAAACTTCAAAAAGACGGAATTTTTAAACATCACTTTTTATGGGCAGAAGCCAAAAAAGGCGAACAGGAAATTCCTGTTATGATTACTCAATTAATATTAACAATAAAAAAGACTTATGATAAAGGAGAACAGTTACCACCCCCATACATAGCCTGTTTCGATACAAAAAAAATCGCCTTTGTACCGTTTCACGATATATTACCGATATTCAGCGATAGTGATGTAAATTGGAATATTACGCCAAGCAATCATACAACCAAAGACTTTATAAAAACAAAAACGAAAATCGAAAAGTTATATAAAAATAATATAATTGTTTTTAATTTCGATACTGATAAAAAAGAAATTATCAGTTTTATAGATAATAATCTTGTAACTGGAAACATAACAGCAAAATTTCAAATAAATAAAAATAATTTTGTTATCATATATAGCAAATGGCTTGAAAAAGTTAAAAAGACTATCGCCATTGATTGGAATGTAGTTAAAAAATCAGGAATAATTGACGGCGATTTTTTTCTTGCGGATTTATTGTCAAAAGATAATTACACCTTAAAAGATAAATTATTTGTCGTCTTGCAAAATAATCAATATAAGTTTGATAAAAAGTTTGATGACGCAGGTTTTTCCTTATATAAAGAAGTCGGCTTTAATGATAGCCAGAAAGCCCATAAAGAATTTTGGAGTAAATATGAACGCCCCCCGCTTGAGGAATATTGGGATTATATCATTAATCGCAGAGACTTATTAGTTCCGCAGGATATTAGAGAGCGAAAAGGTTCTTTCTTTACACCGCAGCAATGGGTAGAACTTTCACAAAAATATATTGCCGATGTATTAGGTGAAAACTGGCAGGACGATTATTATATTTGGGATTGTGCCGCAGGCACGGGAAACCTATTAGCAGGATTAACAGAAAAATACAATATCTGGGCTTCCACTCTTGATAAAGCCGATGTTGATGTAATGAAAGACCGAATTAAAAACGGTGCGAATTTACTTGACGATCATGTATTCCAGTTTGATTTTCTAAATGATGATTTATCAAAATTACCTAAGGGCTTACTTGATATAATTAAGAGCGATAAAAAAAGAAAAAAATTAATTATCTATATCAATCCCCCTTATGCCGAAGCAAGTAATTTAAGAACATTAGAAGGCGGTAAAGAAGGCAATAGGGGTGTTGAACAGAGCGAAGTAAATAAGAAATACGGTTATTTATTGGGTCAGGGAAAAGCAGAAATATTTGTGCAATTTTTTACAAGAATACATCAGGAAATAAAAGGCTGTATTCTTGCAGAATTTTCAAAATTAAAAATTATATCAGGTCAGCATTTTATTGATTTTAGAAATTTCTTTCGTGCAAAAATGAAAGGTGCTTTTGTTTGCCCTGCAAATACTTTTGATAATGTCAAAGGCAGTTTCCCTATCGGCTTTTTCATTTGGGACACTTCCGAAAATGTAAAAATAGGAAAAATTAAAACAGATGTCTACGATGCTAATGCTAACAAAATAGGTAAAAAGACATTTTTTTCTTATGATAACAGTCAATATATAAATGATTGGATTAAACCATTTAGAGGTAGAAAAGAAGGGTCAAATATTGGAAAATTTCCATTTAAAGGGAATGATTTTCAAAACCAGAAATTAATAGCAATTGTCCACCCTAACATGGATTATAATGTCGAAGCAGGTCAATTTTTAATCAATATAAATAATCTGATTGCCGCTTCTGTTTATTTTGCTGTAAGAAAAGTAATCCCTGCCGATTGGTTAAACGATAGAGATCAATTTTTATTTCCAGACGCTGGTTGGGAAAACGATATTGAATTTCAAAACGATTGTTTTACATATATGGTTTTTAACAATAATATACAATCACAATACGGAATAAATCACTGGATACCATTTACTGAAACAGAAGTCAACGCAAAGAACAATTTTGAAAGCCATTTTATGTCCGATTTTATTAAAGGTAAACTTCAAAATGACGGCTACAATGATTTATTTTCAGAACTGGAAAAAAAATATAAAGCCTTAAAATTTTCAGATGAAGCAAAAACAGTATTCAAAGCAGGAAAAAAATTATGGCAATATTATCATGCACAGCCAACTGCAAATGTAAATGCAGGACTTTATGACATTCGAGAGTTCTTTCAAGGCAGAGATGATGACAGTGGAAAAATGAATAATAAAAGCGGTGATGATCATTATAACAAAATAATCAGTGATTTACGCTCTGCCATAAAAGATTTAGCGTTGAAAATACAACCTAAAGTTTATGAATATGGATTTTTGGTGGGATAGTTAATTTCTGATAGGTATAAAATGGCTACAACTCTTGTAGGAAATAATAAACACGTTTCTCAAAGACTAGTTGACAGAATTACCTCTGGGAATTTTGATGATATTGATGTTCGTTCTTTACTTTTTGAATTAAGAGAATATTCAAATGATGATTCAATGTTTAGAGAGTTGGCACACTTTATTGCCCACCCTGACAGAAATAAAGGTAAATTTGCAGATTATTTAATTTCATATAGTAAAAAAATTAAATATTTTTATGAATATAATTATAATAATAAAAATATTGATTTATATAAACCATTCCCATATTACATAATAGAATGTATTATTAATACAATTGATCATATTGATAAAACTGTACTTCAAAAAAGATTTAACAGTACTTCTAAAATACTAAAAAAATTAATAATAAAAAATACAGTTGTAGATAAACAAGATAATACCGCATATATATTAAGTACAGCTCCGATACAAATTATTTTTTCAATTCAATATTGTTTTCAACAATTTTTCATACAAAATGAAATGCTAAATCAAGAGATTTTTATTGATAATATAATTGCTACTTTGAAAAAGAACAATTTAACATTTAACGAAATTGATATTAAAAATAACAGTAATAAAATATTACTTTGTATTTTGCTGTTATTACATTTAAGGGCTTTTAACATTGAAGACAAAAATGCTAACAAAGACTTGCCATATATTTCTATTCTATTTGATAGTAGTAAATACAACATAGAACAGAAATATTTAGGTTTGTATGGTATAGTAAATATGCCTGAATTTGATAATATTAAAATTGCATTTCCAATATTAACCACAAATTTATTATTAACTGAATATTGTGATGAAAAATTATTACATGATATTTTAACAAGTAATAGAAATAACGAAATAACTCGACCATTGCAATTTAATAATTTTAAATTAGAATATTCGAAAATTAATAATCAATCATCAAAGAGCGTTATAATATTTATTTTTAAAAAAGAAGATAATACCAAACATAAAATGGTAATTTTCAGTATAATAGATGGCAAAAGAACTGATAAAAATAGCAATAAAACATAATATATATTTTATAATCAATAAAAATTAATTGTAATAAAAATAAATATTGTGTATTATTAAATAACCAATTTCAAGGAGTATTAACCATGCCAAGAACAGCCAAATCCCAATCCCCTAGCGAAGTATTACAGAAATTCATTGACGATTATCAAACCAACCCATTCGCATTATCAAAATCCCTTAACGTAGCTTATCAGTCAGTAACCCATATTTTGCAAGGCAAAGCTCGAATATCGCCAAAAATGGCAATACGCCTATCTTCTCATTTCGGAAATCCAGTCAAATACTGGCTTGATATTCAAACATCAGCCGACCTTGCCGAACTTTCTGCAGACAAGAAATTTCAATCAAGCATAAAGAAAATAGCCAAAGCCGTAAAGCCGTCAGGCAAGGCAAAAACCCCAAAAAAAGGCACTGGAAGAACTGCAAAGCCAGCCAAGCAAGCAGCCAAAGCAAAAAGCCGTAAAAAGTTAAAGCCTTTAAGACAGGAAGAAAGGCTAAAAGGAAATAATTATGTGGGCAGACGATTATCACGATAACTATGTAAAACCTGATAATGAAGAAGAATTAGATGAATTACTTAATCCTATATCAATTTTTATTTTTGGGAAAAACAAAGAAAATTACGATAGAATGTGTGCCGACATCAGAAAGTGTATAGAAATATTTGGCTACGGTAATGTATCAATTTATAATGACGAGAAAATGGAAAGAGGAGAACACCTTGACGAATTCTTAAATGGATTTTGGGTAAATCTTCGAGACGGCAAATATAATGACGGTACTATCGAATTTGAAAATGCCACTATTTTGATTGAAGATGGCTTTATGTGGGTTCAGCATTAAAAACATTTAAGAGCAAGACAGAGATTATTGAGGAGTTGATTAAAATTGATTGGAAATAAAATTATATATGAAAAATAAATTAAAATATATTTTTTTAATAACAGTAGGTCTGTTTATTTTGTTTTTTCCTCTTATTGGCGGTTCTGAAATAATTCGCAACGCTCTTTTTCGCTTTATACCAAATGAAAATTTTTGGTTTGGATATATGTCATATATTGGTGCAATATTGGCTATTTTTACAGCCCTGTTTATTGTAAAATGGGAAAATATTATAAAAAATAAAAAGAATTTGAAAATAGAATGGAATCATTCGTTCAGGGGAAATCTATCAGAAATTAGTTGGATAGCAAATAATAAAACAAAAGATAATAATAAATATAATTACATATTGCTACATCTTTGTAATACTGGTAATAAAATGATAACCATTTCTTGTATAAAACTGGAATTCTATAATAAACACTCAGTTGTTTTATCTCCAGAATATTTTACGGATAAAACGCATTATGAAAACGATATTAAATTTCCTCGTAAACTAGATGTTGAAGAATTTGCATCATTACACATTCCTGTAATGTGGTTAGGTGAAGTAATTTTAACCTCAATAGCAAACGGATATTGCACACCTTCTGATAAAATAATAATTGTAGTTAATGATATAACAAGTACATCATATAGCATAAAGGTTGATATTAATTTTAAGTATTATTTAGATTGTTATGAAAAATACAAGAGGGAATTAAATGTCTAATATCGCTTTATTATCTTGTGTCAGTCAAAAAATAACATATAAAACAGAAGCAAGAAATATGTATATCAGCAATCTTTTTACAGAGAGCCTAAAATACATTGAAAATATATTAAAACCTGATATTACCTATATACTTTCTGCTAAATATGGTTTATTAAAATTAGATGAAATAATAGAACCTTACAATGAAACATTAAATACAAAGAATAAAGCAGAACAGCAAAATTGGGCAAATAATGTTCTATTACAAATAAAAAACGAATGTAATATTAATTCCGATACTCTTATTTTCCTTGCTGGAAAAAATTATTATAAAGACTTAATTCAACATTTGCCAAATAATAAAATAATAATGGAAAATATGCCCATTGGGAAACGTCTGCAATGGCTTACAAAAGAATTAGGAGTATAATACATGGAAAAAATTGTTCAAATCGGTATATACCGTCTAAATCATTCAAAAAGAGAATTTATAGAATTTACGAATAATGAAAAACGAATATTCTTTTGAACGACATAGAAGAAAATCCTCATGTGTACGTTTTAGCCTGTTTAATGGATAGACAGATAAAAGCAGAAAAAGCATGGGCAATTCCTCAAATAATATTTGATAAATTGGGTACTCATAAAATAAATGAACTGGTAGATATTAAAAAAGAAACATTCACAAATATTTTCGTAAAAAATAAATTACACAGATTTAATACAGAAATGGCAAATACCTTTTATTTTGGTATTCAAAATATAAAAGAAAAATATAAAAATAATGCTTCTAATATTTGGAATGGCGAGCCTAGCAGTGCTTCTGTTGTTTATAAATTTCTTGAATTCAAAGGTTGTGGTATAAAAATTGCGACAATGGCAACAAACATATTAGCAAGGCAATTCAAAATTAAATTTTCTGATTATTATTCAATAGATATTTCTCCTGATGTTCATATAAAGCGTGTTTTAGCAAGAATGGGGTTTGTAGAGCCTGACCCTTCCCCCGAATTGGTAATTTACAAAGCAAGAGAACTGTACCCTCAATTTCCTGGAATTATTGATTTTTCCTGTTGGGAAATTGGCAAAACATGGTGTAAACCTACAAATCCCGATTGCGTTAATTGCATAATAAAAGATGATTGCAAAAAGGTTATTTGATGAAGGTTTTCTACAAATACAAGGAATGTTTTTGGTTCAATAACCATCCAGA
>Ga0209755_10009127_pt1 | contig 10501 bp, 15 predicted proteins | sample TergutCo191P1_FD_187301 | JGI IMG/M metagenome (GOLD analysis project Ga0209755, IMG submission 187301) | Cornitermes sp. P1 segment gut microbial communities from Petit-Saut dam, French Guiana - Co191P1 (SPAdes) (version 2) | ecosystem: Host-associated > Arthropoda: Insects > Digestive system...
GAAACCCGTTCGACAGAATAAAGCCGCCGAAGTGCGCAAGGAGACGGCGCAGGGATGTCTTGCGGGAAGAAGAGATTCTCAAGTTGTTCATGCCGGGAGTGATAACCGATCCCCTGGAACGGGCCGTGGCGGTGGCGATGTTCTGGGCTGGACTTCGCAGAAGCGAGATTTTCGCCCTAAAAACCGAGGATCTTGACTGGCGTACGCCGAAGCTCAACATCAACCACGCATGGAAAAATTTCGCGAACGTGAAGAAAAGGACGCTCGGAGATCCAAAGTGGCACAAATGCAGGGAGGCTCCGTTTCCGGAGGAATTGCGGTCGGCGATAAAGGCTCTGCAAGAAGTATATGGCATCCATGAGTTCGTGTTCTGCAAACAGGACGGTTCCATCCCCCACGGGAAATGGATAACGAAACGGCTGCCGATCTGGATGAAAAGAGCCGGGATAGACACCGCAGGGCGAAGGATAGTCCCACATTCCGCACGGCACAGTCTGGCTTCCTGCCTTGAATCAACCGGCGTTCCCTTGAGGTACATCCAAGACATGCTGGGCCACACCTCGATGAAGACTACCGTCGGGTACCTGCACACCCCGGAAGGCAAGATCAACGAGATAATGAGGAAGATCGGGGACATTGCGGGCGGGGAAAAAGCCGAGGCCATGACGGGGGAAGGCGACGAGGGAAAAATCGTTGGTTTCAAGGTTTCATGACAGGAATGGCGGCTTATGCTAGACTGGGGATACTGATATGAATGAGACAGACCCGCCGAAAGCGGAGACACGGGACGGGCGGGTTACGGACAAGGAGCGCGAAGAAAACGCACGCAAAGCGCGGGAGGCGGCCGACCGTTTGTTTCCTGAGCACGAGTGGATAAAAGTGGAGGATCGCATTTACTTGTCGTCTAACAGGGCAATTGGAAGCAAGTCGAATTATGAGGGCGAATTACGGAACGCTCAGATACTGCGGGATTTCGGGAGTACAGTCTATTTAGCTCCAGAAAAAAGGGATACTCCAGGCAGAAAATACGATGCCATTGTGAATGGGCTGATATTTGAATTCAAAAATGTCGGGGGTAACGCAAATACGCTTGTTACCCATTTCCTGAAATCGAGGACACAAGCCCCAAATGTCTTTATGAACCTTGAGAACTCCCAATTGACACGGCATGAAGTAAGGGCCGCTCTGTATGGTGCAAGAAACAGCAAAACCCACACGACTGCCAAGGGAAACACCATCAAGGGGTACGATGATATTAACCGGTTCGATGGGGGTAGAATAGTCCTTAAATTGAAAGGGCAGAAGCACCTAGTTTACTTGGACGTGGACAACATTTAGGTATAAAAAGGGCAAAAAAACACCGGGCGCGAACGCCCGGGCACTGTGCAAGGGGGGATTTTTACATCCCAGCCTCGACTTATGCTACAAGTATAGCAGGAATAGCGTGTGCCTGTCAAGCATTTTTTCGTATGGAAACCTGATTTATCTGAACTTGGATTGACCAAAAAAACGCTGGACGTTAAACGCCCAGGCATGGTACGAGGGAGGATGTTGCCATCCCACAGGGCTCTTACGTCCCTACCCCCCATGCTCTTAATATACGCAATTCTCACAGGCTTATCAAGCGTTTTTCGGGAGATAGTTGGTCGCCATATCCCTTGCATAGTCCCGGATTACGCCTGAACCGAACTCGTCCAGCGGGGTGCTGGTTACGCGCTCGCGGAAAATCACGACCTCCGCTTGCGGGAGGCATTGTCGGATTGCATAGGCCAGCGGAAGCCCGTTTTCGAAAATCTCTAGCGCATGTGAGTTCCCGCAGACAAAACCGATTCCAAACCCCTCGGCCTTGGAAATCAGGTCGTTGCCAGGGTAAACGTGGCTTATAGTGGCCAGAAGCGTGTCCACATCAGGATTATCCGCCATAAGGCTTTCCAGATGGCCCACGTTAAAGCCCGAATGGGGGAACATGTGAATCACTTTCCTCATTGGCTTGTCCCTATCGCCCAAAACAATCCTGCATCGGGCGGCGACGCTGGTTTCCGTGATGTTATCGCATCCCTTGATGGTTCGCTCCGCCGCAAGCATTTTCTCGTCCGTCTCCACGTCCATGAATCGGTTCAGGCGGTCAATCATGTCGCCCAGTGTTTTTACCTCCAGCAGAGCGTCCCCCACGTGAACTATGTTGCCTGGAATGCCCCCGTAGGCAATGCTGGTGAAAAAGGGTTTGTGGCCGTGCAGGAACGGGATACCAGGGTGCAACCCATGAAAGGCTTCGTGAAGCTCGAATACGGCGATGCCGTAAAGATCCAGATAGACCTTGAGCAGCACGCCTCCAGAGCTGGATGCGTCAGCGATTGGATGGTGGGTGACGATGACATTAACGCCCGTTGCGGCGGCCAGTTCGATGGCGCTTTCGTTCAGGGTCATCATCACGGCGATTTTCCTGACTTCCATCTCCGGATCGCCCCAGACGAGTCCCGGAAGCTCGGTGACGGCTTTCCCTGGGATATCTGAGGATTTTGTGATGACGAAACGGTTGTTACCCTTGGCCCAGCCCTCACGATTAATGACGCATCGACCGCCTGTCAGGTCATTCAGTGCTTTTAAGATATCCTTAACACAGTAAAGCATTGTACTATCCCCCTGTAAGTATGTTCAACGAAAAAATCGAGCAGTTATTCACTTTTTCTACGGGTATACTTTTCCGAATAAATGGCTATGGGAGTTATCAAATATATATCTGAATCATAATTGATAATTTCAAGTTCCCGTAATAGTGATATGGTCAATCTTTGAATTTTATCTAACATCTTATTCGCAGGAGCACTATCTTCTCTAACGCCGATTTTTCTGCTAACCTTTCCCACTACCACTTTATCATTGCTAAATTTATAACCAATTTGATTATTTCCTTCCCGCAAAGGCTTTTCGTCCATTAATATAACGGCGTGTTTCGTAATAAGAAAACTGTCAAAGGGAAATAGAATCTTTAAAAACTCAATATATTTTTGAATTCGTCGAATTCGCCTGATATCTGCCTCTTCTAACCTGTCATTGTCAGGTATTAATGATGATGTTTTTTTGTATAAGTAGAGGTATTGTAGTTCTTGGGTTGTTAATTTTTCAAGTCTTTTTAGGCTTATGAAATCAAAGTGTGTTTTAAAACAAATATATTCCCCTTCTATTCTTGAATTTTCTAGTTCTTTAGCTATTGAGGCATCTAGTTCTTTGATTATTAATTCATCCAATCTATCACTTTTTTCATTTTTGACATGTCCACTTGGAGGCTGATGCTTTGCAGATTGTTTGGGCATCTGTTCCTTTATTTTGTTTAGGATTTGATTCAGACGTATCGGATCGTTTTTTTTATTCAGGATTATCATAAGTATCTGATCAGCTATATTATTCATGATTATTTCATCATCTATTTTTTTTCCAGATATTTCTTGTTCTGTTTCAATAACAAGCTTCTGCCTATATTTGTTATCGTCAAGCTCCTGCCTGTATTTGTTGTTTGAACTCATTTTATTAACTATGCTATCCACCATCATACGTTTGTTGGTGTTGTCACACAGTTTTTGCATATCTATATTGTTTTCTTGAAGTATTTGTTTTGTTTTTTCTTTTGCGTTTTTTTGTCTATCTATTTCCTTTACAAGAGGCCTGCCATCATTTGCTTTGCTTTGTAGAAAAATATTAAGCATTTCTTCACGTTGCTGCATCGAACGAACCTCTTTTCTTACTTCTGTCTCTGTACTTGAGAAAGTAGCGTTAAGTTGATCGTTTGCACCTGCAAATATACGGCGTATTTTAGAGATCGAGTTCCCTTTTTCATGTTTTGTATCAGAAATAAAGCCTTTACCCATTTGAGCCATAAAGGTTTCAAGAAATTTCATATCGATATACAAAAAATCCTTAAAAAGAAATGAATCATGCTGATTGTCTTTTTCGTTTTTTTTCAAAGAATGTAAGACCAGAAAAGCAACAAAGAGAAGCGTTCCAATAGATATAAAAATAATATCTATTTTGTTGCATATAAACCTAGCGATGTAAAAAAAATCCTGCATATTATTGCGAATATTAAACACGCCAATACCAAGAAACAATATGCTGAAAAAGAGCATCAGTTTCTCTGGCTTTTTCATGAATTTATTTTGAGAGATCGCCTCTTGGTCTAATACCCAGCGTGGTGGGTTCTTTAAAAGAGCGCATATTTTCCGCTTTAAGATGGGTTTTAGTATTTTCTTTTTTATGCTTAGCTTTTCGTTTGTATCTCTCATAACTATTACCTCCCCAATCCCAGCTTCTTCCTCGCCTTCTCGATGCGCTTGTCCATGTTGCTATCGGTTTTGCCCACAGGGACTCCGCATACGATATACGCCATGAACTGCATCGCAGCAAAACACACCTTGCGTTTCATGCAAACTTCCCCCTTTCTTTCAATTTGGAGGGCAGACAGGCTCCAGCCTTCCCGTTTTGGTCAAGACGAACGATTCCTTGTTTTTATTGCCAGCGATGCGTTCCTTTACCTTTGCCCAATATTTTATGAGCATCCATGAAATATCCCACATCCCAAGATCAAACCACTCCCTGTCAAGAAAAACAATCGGAAGCCCCGATTCCTGCCACGCCTTCCTTTCAATGCCCCTTCTTCTTATCATCGCATCTTTGGTTATCACGAACCAATCACCCTCTTTGGCCAACGCCTTTATCCAGTCCATGTCTGGCGTGTCGTGCTTAAATTTATACTGCATGTGATCCACGACAATACCTTTTCTGCCTTCCAGTTCGCAAAGAGCTTTTGCCAGCCTTGGCGACATGTGATTATCGAAAAGGCACCTCATGCCACCAAGCCTTCCTCAAAAGCAATGGCCGCTTCTATCTCGGCCCTGTCCAGATCATACCACTCGCTGATTTCATCCATGTCGCGTTTCGCTTTGAAAAGCTCATAGATCAGCCCCGTTCTGACATTCCTTTTGTCCAGAATGGGTTGCCCCATGTTTCTTGACGGATCCAATACAATGTCCTCGGTTTTTCCGAGCGGCCACCATTTTTGGGCAAAGTCATAGTCGTCAAAATCTATGCATCCATATAACAGCGAACCGATGACTTCATCGAACTGGAATTGCTTGTTTATTAAATCCAGAAGGGATGTGACATCATTATCTTTCGCCGTCTCTGCGAATATCTCTTTTCCATCGGTATACATTTTTCGCACGGCGAAAGGATGGCTGGTGTCCAGCAATTTGGCCGCAGCTGCGGCCGCCTCTCTTATTTTTTGGATGCGAACACCGTGTTGAACGAAGTTCTTGATAAATAGCAGCTCCACCAGATCAAGAAAGCTGAGAACGGTATTGTCGGAGACGTGTTCAAATTCGGTTTGGAAAAGGGGGCCGACTGGGCGGCGCTCCATATTCCTTTGATAAGTATACCCATTAACCCATCTGCGCATCTTCTGCGGGTCTATTTTGAGGATTCTTGATGCGTCCGGCAGTGCGTAAATTCCTTTCCCAAGGTATCCCATTAGCACCCTCCTCCCTTAAGCATGGCCAAAGGTCCCCGACGCGTGAAGTTTCACTCCCTTCTCTTACCTAGTCAAGGAAGCACCATCACCCCAGAACCGCTCTTATATTGACCAGTAGCCTGTTTTTTTTCGTTTATTTAGGATACCGCATGTATGCCCATAAAGCAATACAACTAGCGGGTTATATATTGACACTTCCCTCAATCCCGCTGATACGGGCTGGTATATGGCGGCATGGCTATGGTTTCATTCGCAAGGCTATGCCCCCAGCTTCTTTCTCGCCTTCTCTATGCGCTTGTCCCAGTCGCCCGTCCAGCCCTCAGTTTTTGCCTGCGTAGCAAGACTCAAGACCTCTTCCCATCTCTCTTCCTGCGCTCTAATGATACACAATTGGGTATAGCCAGCGTGCGTGGGCGGATGGCTCATTTTGATGCAGTCGAATTCTCCCTCCTCATACGAACTTGGTTCTTCTTTTGTCTTTCCAGACTGAAAATCTAGTAATTCCTTCATGAATTTATCCGAGTCCTTCATCCTCGGCATTTTTGTTCCCTTCATTAATTCAGGAAGGGCATACTTGGCTATTTTGATTTGATCGTAGCAGAACTGGATCGCCAAGTACAGATGCGTCGGATTTTTGTTACGCAGGGCGTAATGTTCCACGATCTTCTTCCCGTATTCAAAATGTTTTCCCCTGATTTCTTCGGGTTTCATCCCTGCATCTTCTTTTTCCTCTGCTGCTGTTTGAAGCGGCTCTTTTGCAATATCGTTAGGCACATTTATTTGCGCCCCTTTAATTGCCTCCAGAAGATAAAGTACAATATTGCAGACAAACCACCCATCCTCTGGATGAAAAAGCATTTTAAATACCGTATATTTTGCCGCTTTTTCATCCTTCTGGATTCCAATGCCATCATTATAATTTGTTGTGGCCATGATCTCATTCAAAGATATCTTTTCATTCATGGCTTCCGAATAGAAATATATGTTTTTGTCGGTAACAAAAAGCTTGCCTACATCTATTGGTTCCAAGGCATTGCCAGCTACAGGATAACCCTTAAAAATACTCGGTCCTTGATAATCTCTTTTTGCACCACGCAAAAAACCAGAATTCTTCTCTTCGTATTGGCCTGCTCTTGCCGTTCTGTAGAAAGCAACTCCGCTAAACACATATATGATTCTTTCATTTTCTTCAAGATCGATAGGGCATCGATCCAGTTTTATGTTTGGCATCGTCCCTTCGGCCAAGTTTCTCAAGGCGACACCTTTTTTGATTTTTTCATTAATAGCAGAAAAATCATAGTTTATTGACGTAACAAGGGCACTCATTGTTTTTTCTCCATCAACTGTTATTACACCGTCATCGAGATATTTTTCTGCAAGCATGCCGATCCCGTCTATCAATGCTCTTAATCTTGCCAACTCATCAATAAAACAATCAGCCGCAATTTGTTTTGATGCTTCAATTGTCTGCGCAAAGGGCTCATCAATGCTGTAAAGCAAGGGCAGCTTCTTTATCTTGGCAATGCCTTGGCTGTGTTTTTCTTCACATTCAGGATGAACAGATTTAAACAACCCCGCCTTTTTCCCACAATAAACACAGTTCCCCATAATTGCCTCCTTTTTATTTGGGCGTATGCTCATTTTGCGCTCCGCTTTGGGCGGAAACTGGATCATCCTGCCGCTAGGCTGGACAACCCTCCCTCCCTTTTTTCCCTCAGCGGAAGAACCATCGTCCTGACGGTATCCAACGTCACGTCGTCCACCGCATTCAGCACGTCCACGATGTCCGCTATGCGTGGCGGCGGCTTCCATAGAAGCCCCTTGTCGGCAACAAGCTGACGAATATACTCCCAGCCATCCTCTACATCGACTAGCTCTTCAACCGTGGTATCCAAGGCTTTGGCTATGGCATACGCACTGTCCACATTTGGGCTTGATAATCTGGCGATGCCATTATTGACAAAAGTCCGCCCAACGCTGGCCTTTTCCGCAAGCCACTTCTGGCCGTCTTTCTTATCCCTTATCAGCCTACGGACATTATCCCAGAATTTCGAGTACATATCATGAATTTCGGCTTCCCAGAAAAAAAATGTCACAAAAGAGGATTTTCCTATTGACAAAGCCATATTAAGGGGTTATGGTTAAATTAGATCCTCAAAAGAGGATTTGAACCCCCACCGCAGTTCGAGAAGGCGGTGGAAGGAAAGAGCCGTGAGACAGCCCGAGGCGCTCGAACCGCCGGAGGCTATCTGACGGCTTTTTTTATTTGGAGGAGGAGAGATGGGAAAAGGCGTGAAGAACACATTTGAATTAGCCTCCGTTCTTGAGGAGGTAAATAGGTTTCTGGCCGATCACGACATGGCGATCAGCCCCTTTGATGACATTTGCTTCAGTTGCGAGACGTTTGGGCTGCCCAAGGTACGGCTGACCATCACCCAGGTCATTGGGGAACCGTCGCCTACCTTAGGTGGGGGAAAGACAGCCGAGGCTTCAGAGAATCTAGCGGCGGAGTATCGACGGCATTGACGGCAAGCAGAATACTGGCGGCAAGCTCCCTGCAGTTGGAAAAGTACACGGCAAAATCATTGCAGATGTCGTCTTTATTCCTTGGATTGTGCAAAGCGGGTTTGCCAAGGGCGGTCACGGCGATTTCGAACGCCTTGAGCTTCTGGTCAAGGGTGATTTTGGTTGGGTCGGTCATTTTGGCCTCCGGTTTGATTATCGGAGGTTTCGGGCAGGCGGTTCATGGCTTTCTGTGGCGGTTGATGACGGCTTGAAGGTCGTCGAGGACTTCCTTCTTGGAGTTTTCGGGTTCCTTTCCCGAGACAAGGTACTCCACGGTAACGCCGAGTGCTTGGGCGATCGCAAGGGCTTCGTCGGCGCGGGGGAGGTTGCCGGCTTGCTGTAGGGAATAGTAGGAACTCTGCTTTATCCCTACGGAAAAGAGGAATTCCTGCAAGGAAAGGTTGCTTTCCTTCACCAAATGCTTTACACGGGCGAAAAAGTCCATATATAAGCATTTTCGGCAGGAATCGGAGAAAAAAATTACGTGTTTAGGCAAAAACAGCTTGACATAATTGCCTGAATACGTAATAATAAAATTATGGGTTGCCTAGTTAGGCAATTTGTATAACGCAGCCCCGACGGCAGGCGGGGCGAAGGAAGAGGGCTTAGATAAGCTGGAGGCTCTGCCGGGCCGAAGGCTTTTCTAAGCCCTTTTTGTTTGGAGGTAAGGAAGTTATGGAAAATAAATCGGAATTGGCACCGCTGAAAGAACGGTTCGAGGTCATAGCGCAGTCAGTGGAGCAATACCCGATTGACTTTGACGAGGCTTGGCAGTGGGTTGGGTATGCGACCAAGCAAAAGGGGCTGAATATGCTGGTGGCAAATTTTGAGAAAGGTTCGGACTTTTTAACCTCAAGGTTAAAAAGTGTGGACTCTTTTGATTTAACTCAAACGTTAAATCAAAAGCCAGGGCGTGGAGGTGATAGACGATCTGTTAAATACCATCTCACCACCGACTGCTTCAAATCGTTCTGCATGATGGCGGGAACCGAGCGGGGCAAGGAGGTCAGGCGGTACTACCTCGCAGTGGAGAAGGCTTTCGCCGGCGTGATGAAGACCGGCGGCGAACTGACGGCGGCACAGACCGCACAGCTTGCCCTGTTTCCGGCGCTTACCCAGCTTATGGAGGAAACAAGGCAAGCCCTTGAGGATCCGAAGGCCAAGGCGTACAGGGAACTCAAAGGCTTCGTGGCGGACAACCTTGAGCTTTACGAAAGCAACAGAGTCGGGGCGTACGTGGGGATGCTGTACTACATCTACAGAAAAGAGGCGAAACACCCCCTAAGCGAGCGGGAATTCATGTTCAAAATAGCGTTGGATCACCCCGAATTCGAGCTTAAATGCCTGAAAAAGGCATGGTTCTTTGACAGATGCGGCATGAAAACGAATGTTCTTAGGACGAATTCCAGCCAACACGAAACGGCAGGGGGAACGTGAAATGACGGGTCTGGCGGAAAACGGCATCCAAACATCGCCCGGCGTGAAGGAACGGCGACAAAACAAGGTCTCCACCTGTGTTTCAGACGAGGCGATGCGAAAACTGGAAGAAATTTGCCGTGAAATTGACAGGCCTAAGTCGTGGGTGATTTCTCGGTTGATTTTGGCGGCAAACGTTGATCTGCTTCGAGGGACTTACGGAGGCGGTTCAGAATGATCCACGAAACCGAGCGATCCAGTTCTGCCGCTTCTTTTTCGAGGGCTTCCCTGACTGCAGGATCAACTTGGAACGTGATTTTCAACTGTTTCGGCATACCTTATGGAAAGTATCGGATAGAAAGGGAAAAAAATCAAGTTCTTTTCTGATTTGCACTTGACATATCGGGTAAAATCCGATAATATCTGGTACATGGTGGAAATATCGGAAAACGAGAGGAGAAATGGATGAACGGCGTGGCGGAAAACGGCACTCAGACATCGCCCGGCGAGAGGCTTGTCAGGATCGAGATGCTCCGCAGGCAGATTGACGCGGAGCTTGAGGCCGAGATCGCCGAGCTGAAAGCCGAGAACGCCGAACTGCGGGCAAGGCTTGAGGCGGACAGGCTCATGGCCAAGGCCCAACCTGCGGACGCGCCGCAGGCCGAGCCCCCAAAGCAGGAGGAGTGGCTTACGCCCAAGGGCGTGGCGAAAAGGCTTGGCGTCAGCGTCGGCACCGTCTACTGGTACATGAGGCAGGGCGAGCCCGCTTGCTGGCCGCTTTATGATATGACCGCCAGCAAGCGCCAGACCAAGCCATCGGATCTGGAGGCTTGGATTGAGAAAAGGAGGCGTATGCGATCCGAGGCGAAGATGCTCAGGGGCGGAAAATCGGGGGGCAGAAGAAGGTAAGCAAACGGCTTGGTGGGCGCGCGGTTTTTTAGCCACATTTTTAGCCGCCGCCCACCCGGCCGATTTTCAGCAGGAGGAAACGTAATG
>Ga0209755_10009128_pt1 | contig 10501 bp, 11 predicted proteins | sample TergutCo191P1_FD_187301 | JGI IMG/M metagenome (GOLD analysis project Ga0209755, IMG submission 187301) | Cornitermes sp. P1 segment gut microbial communities from Petit-Saut dam, French Guiana - Co191P1 (SPAdes) (version 2) | ecosystem: Host-associated > Arthropoda: Insects > Digestive system...
ACCCAACTCTATACGGTTTCCCTTGCTTTGCGCAATTTCGCTGACCCTACCTCTCACACAGACTGGGGGGCGATCTTCGCGATGGGAACCCTGTCCCTGCTGCCCTCGCTTATTGTCTTCTTCCTTTTTCAGAAATACATTGTTGAGGGAATCGCGACTTCGGGAATGAAGGTCTAAGGTCCGGCGATAAATTGGGCGCTACATGATTCGAACATGTGACCCCCACGGTGTAAACGTGATGCTCTAACCAGCTGAGCTAAGCGCCCGGGAAGGTTTTTCTAAAGTACCCCGAAAATGGACTTGATGTCAATAATTAATCCTGCGATCCCTCGCGCGCACTTTCCACTGCTCGGTAATTTTTCCGCCGCTTGCTGCCTGAATCTCACTGTATAAAGCAGAGGTTGGGCAAATGTGGGTTGGGATTACATAAAGGCCACTGCCTATTGGCGGCGCGGCTATGCCGGAAGGAAGGGAGAAAACCCAGTGTTCCTCGCTCTGAAGAAGCGGTGAGGCTTCCTCAAGCCCGGCTATTATTCCGCGCACCCCGACGGGGTCCGCCGCGATTCCCTTGCTGCCAAGATCAATTGTAAAAGTGTTTCCGCTTTGGCGGCTGACGACCCTGCTGAAGAGGGCGGCCCCGGGCGTAAAAGCCAAATCCGGCAGTTTGCTGTAATAGGCCCAATCGCCGATGAAGATGGTTCCCGGCGATAAGTAAAAATCAGCATTACCTGTACGGCAGGGGAAGCTGGGACTCCCTCCCATGACCAGCGTTTCGCAATCGTATCCTTTCTCCCGAAGAGATTTCAGGATCTGCAGCAGATACCGGTCGCTTTCTTCGGTCTTCGCTTTCCGCCGTGTGAATTCCCTGTCGAGGCAGTGACCGTCATAACAGTGCAGACCTTTTAGGGTGATGCCTTTCAAAGACGAAACGCGTACATAAAAAGATTCCAGCGTTTCAAGGGAAACACCGGTACGATGCATGCCAATGTCCACATCAATTAAGACATTCATGTTGATCCCGGCTTCGAGGGTTTCCTTTGCCAGAGCAGCGAGGCAATCAAAATCATCACCGATTGCGTAGTAAACAATTTGCGGATGGTCTTTCACAAGATGAATAAAGCGGGAGATATTTGGTCCCACCAGCGGGTACGCCAAAATGATGTGGCTGCCCCCGGCTTCACTCGTCATTTCCGCCTCGGCAATCGTAGCGCATTTGAATCTGTCAATTCCAAGTGCAATCTGCATGCGGATCATTTCCGCGGTTTTATGTGATTTTACATGCGGCCAGAGCCGTTCCGCTCCGCCTGCCATTTCTATGATTCGCTTAGTGTTTTCAAAAATTATATCCTTATAATAAATCAGCGACGGGCTGATTAGGTCTCCGGTGTCTTCAAGAATGTACGCGTTTCTGTCCATAAAATTCCTCCATTAGTTTAAGCGATTATGGCTTACTGGAAATTATATAGCCTGCAGTGACAGTCTCAACTACATGCCCGCAAGCCTCTGCCGGTACGTGTTTATGCCCTTGTAGGACTGCCCATGTGTGTGAATCTACCCATGAATGACGACAGAGTCGTGGCCTCCATTTACGCAGACTTTGGTCTGGCCTTTTCTGTTGCACGCCAAAGCGTCCTTCATGGGCGCCCGTACTCTGGAAACTTCGCCCTTCGGTCTCGTTAAGAAATCCCACACATGGGCAATCAACCAGAAAGCGCTCGCACATGTACCGGCAGGGCATAGCTTGCAGCATAGGTATTACCTTCGTTGGGGCTGTCCAAGAAGTTTGTCACTTCCAGGCCAGCCCTCAGTAAAGAAAAGGTATTATCCGGTACTTTACGCGCTTTTTATAGGTGTCCCAGAGCTCTCCGTATTTTGCCGTGCAGATTTTATCGTCATCGGCCTGGCGTGAGAACAGGAGCGCCACATAGTATAACGGGTATAGCCACACTCCGGGGACGGCAGGGTAGCCGGCGGCCAAGGCAATGGCGCATGCCTGGATTATTTCTCCGAGGTAGTTGATATGGCGGCTCGCGCCCCAAAAACCGCTTACAAGCAGGCAGCGTTTCCCGTCGCTGACGGTTTCGGGTTTCAGGAAAAGGAAATTCTTTTCGGGTGTAATTTTGAAGTAATACTTTTGTAAATTCGCGCCGCGGGTAAATACCCATCCAAAAAGAAAAATCAGCGCGAATAAAACCGTGAGCCAAATCGGATGTCTCGGATTGGGCAGGTTTACCGTACACCAGAGCGAGATCGCATAGAAGTAAGGGTAGAACGAAAGGCATCCAAAACCCAGTTTGAAGCCAACCCTTTCGGCGAAAAGGTCATAAGTGTACAGATGTACCCTCTCAAATATAAGATAGTCCCAGCAAAACCATGTTGACATGGCCGCGCCAAGCAGAAAGCCGGGGTTAATAACTTCATGAGTCTGTATGTGATGCGCGGTGAAGGAAAGGACGTTGAGCTGAAGCATGACAGCTCCAATCAGATAAACCCACATCTTCGCGTCGATGAAGCCACCCTTGAACTGCGGATTTATCAGCCGGCCAAACCAAAAATCGGCAAGAAAAGGTTTTCCAGTTGAGGGAACTCTCAGAACAATGGCAAACGAAAATACCAGCCCGATTACAACAGCTCCGGCAAAGCTCGCCCATCTGCCCTGATACAGCCAGTCAAACGGAACAATATCGAAAAACCCAAGCAAAAACCAAATGAGCATACTTGAAGGGAGAACCAGTATCCCGTTTATGCGGTAATTCAGCAATTCGCCGGTTTTTTCGTTTCTTACATATCCCTTTATTTTTCTGGCTGGCAGAATGATGTGCAATAGAGTGATGATCGCGTAAGCGGCAAAGGGAGTAAGAAAACCCAAAACAAGCATAGGTGTATTCATGATAACCTCACATAAAAATCGAACATGAAACGAAGTTTCATGATAGGCCCCCTGTGTTGCTTGACATTATACCTATTGCTGCTTTTCTGGTCAAAAGCCGTGTCAAAACAAAGCGGGCAATTTTATTGACGCCGCCGGGAATAACGATTGGCCCCTTTCCCAGAGCTTTCAGTGTCCGCTCCGCCACCTCGCCGGCTGACAATGTCCCGGGCGCGGCTTTGCTTTTCTCGGCCTGTTGATAGCCGGGTGTGAGTATTGCGCCGGAGCAGCAGCCTATTACGTCAATTCCGTGCGGTTTCAGTTCCTTCCAGAGGCCTTCGGCAAGAATGGCGTTAAATGATTTTGTCGCGGCGTAGGCTGCGAGCTTCGGGCTGCCCTGAGCGCCGGCAAGAGACGACATCAGCACGATACCGCCCCGCTTGTTTTGAATCATACAAGCGGAAAGCAGTTTCGCAAGCAATAGCGGCGCTCTGACATTGACCGCGGCGGCAAGCGACAAATGCTCTTCGCTTGTGTTTTCAAACAGCCCAATCGGCGCGAACGCGGCATTATAAACCAGTAAGCCGATTGATACGTCAAGGCCGATTAAGAGGCTCCTTGTTTTCTCATAATCCGCCAAATCAACTGTGAGCGCGATGACATCTACTCCGTATTGTTTACGAAGGTTCTTCGCGAACACCTCGAGCCTTTCTTTTTCGCGCGCCATCAGAACCAGATTCATCCCTCTACCGGCGAGCGCTTCGGCGAATGCCGCGCCCAGGCCGTTGGAGCCACCCGCGACAAGTCCGTATGGCCCATATCTTTCTTTGAATTGCTGTGCTTTCATCTATAACTAATCCATGTGAAACATCTCAATCAGAGGATCGCTGACAGGGGATTCGTCGGGATTTGTGTCCATAACGTCTTTCATCATGTGCCACCATTTCTTTACGATGTCTTTTTGAGCGAGTTCGCCGTCTGTTGCGTCGTCGGCCAGGTACTGGAAGGCAAATAGGGTATTGGTTTTTTCGTCCAGGTATATAGAATAATCCGAAACTCCCGCTTTTCTCAGTTCAGCTTTAAGCTCCAGCCATATGGCGTCATGCCGCTTTTTATATTCCTTTTCAAAACCGGGTTTAATCCGCATGGCAAAGGCGTTTCTTTTCATTTTTTCCTCCGTCATTAATGTTGACGCTTTTTTTAAGTTCCTGCAATATTCTCATATCTTTCATGAGATGAATCATGATATGATGAACCTATTGCGGGTGGTTATGGAGGATTGTGACAAATGACAAACAAGAGCGGATTTCCGGTTTTTCTGTTGGTTTCTTTTTGCGTTTTGCTGGTTTTATCTTGCGGGAAAAATAGCTATTACAATAGCGATTATTTCAGCGTCGCGCAGATTAATGCGAAGGAACTCATCGAGCCGGTTTACGGAGATCAGGATTCGGCGTCGCAAACCGCCGCAAAAGGGGCAAATGACTTCGCTTTCCGCCTGAGCGCCGCGCTTTTGGAAAATACAGGCAGCAAAAACTTCGTTTGTTCCCCTTATTCCGCATGGCTGCCCCTGGCCGCCTTGCTCAACGCGACAAACGCGGAAAACAAGAGCGCTCTTTTGGCGGCATTGGGTGCGGCCGGGATCGGCGAAGCTGACGTGAACAAGGCAGCCTCTCGCATGCTTTATGATTTGAACAATTTGCGAAGAAAAGATGAAAAGGATTATTACAATCCCCTGAAAATCGCCAACGCGATTTTTGTGGGAAACAATGTAACGCTGCGTTCTTCCTTCGCTCAAACCTTCATGGACTATTACAGGGGCAGCTCCGTAAATGTTGACTTCTCTTCACAGAGCGCGGTGGACGCCGTAAACCGCTGGGCAAGCGATAATACAGACGGCCTCATCAGAAATCTGGTACAGAAATTTGAACAGGACACTGTCGCCGCCATCGCGAACGCGATCTATTTTTCCGACAGATGGGAATGGGAATTCAGCGCCGCTCAAACAAAAGAGGGAGTGTTCTACGGCCCGGATGGAAACGGGACGGCTTCTTATATGCTGCGAGAGGGCGATGCGCAAACCTATTACGAGGATAACAAGGTGCAAGCCATGCCTCTCAGGTTCAAGAGTGGCGGCGGTTTGTATATAATCCTTCCGAAGTCAGGCAGCGCGGCGGGCTTTCTTTCTTCCATGACAAGCAAGGACTTTGACGCCATTCAAAATAATTCCGTGCAGGCAACCGGCAAGCTGCTATTACCGCGCTTTTCTATTGAAGGTGATACAATAAACCTGAAAAAAGCCCTTGAGAAGCTGGGCGTTCCGCTGTTTAACGAAGCGACCGCGCCGCTTACGGGAGGGTTAATCCAGGAAGGTTTACCCGTATTTTTATCTGACGCGATGCAAAAAGCGCTGATAAAAGTCGATGAGAAGGGCACGACTGCCGCTGCCGTCACTTTGATGACGGCAGCCGCGACAGGGATGCCTGTGCCGACAACACCGTTTGAAATGATCTGCAACAAGCCGTTTGTGTTTATACTTTACGATTATACCTATGACGGCGGCAATCAGATTTTATTTACCGGAGTTGTGAATCAGCCTTAGAGTGTGTTCCGGCAGCTAACGCTTTCGCAATCCCTGCCGATACGGGAATCTGCCCATGCCGGCAGCTTATGGCTGTGGCCGTTTCTGACGCAGACTTTGGTCTGGGGTTTTCTCTATCACACCGAGTCTGTCTGAGAGGTTTGCGCTCCCACACTATCAGCAAGAAATGTTTATAATCACGCCCAGTTAAGCAGTTGTGTTATCGGGAGGTTTCAAGCTAAAAAGACGATTGACACCTTCTCAGTATTGGCATAAAAAGAATCTAAAGAATTCTTGAGGAGGCTTTATGAATCTTGCAAAAGTATCGGCTAATGGACAAGTAACAGTCCCCGTTGAAATCCGAAGGAAATTAAACTTAAAAGAAGGCGATAAAATCATTTTTTTTGAACGCAATGACGGTGAAGTAGTAATCAACAATGCATCCGCTACCGCAATTATCAATGCACAAAAAGCGTTCGAGGGTGCGGCCAGGGATTTTGATGCAAATTCCGAAGAAGATGTGCAACAACTCGTTGATGAAGTAAGGTATGGTGTTAAAAGTAAACCTTTATGAGAATAATGCCTGATACAAACATCCTTTTTTCCGCTCTTTTATTTCCGGAATCACGCCCGGCAACTGCTCTTTTCCATATAGTCGAGCAACACACTCTAGTTTTATGCGATTACATAATTACCGAATTTCGTGATGTGGTGTCAAGAAAAAGGCCGGATTTGCTGGCTGACATTGATGTATTCATGGCAAAACTGCCCTATGAGCTGGTTACTGCGCCACTGCAACCAGGCAAATTGATTTCGGACCCTAAAGACCATCCCATACTAAACGCTGCAATAATCGCCGATGTCGATATAATAATCAGTGGGGACAAACACTTTTTATCAATAGGAATGGAACATCCTTCCCCCATGTCAGCCGCAGAATTCCTTGATGATGTAATTTTCCCGGAGTAATACCTGCGGGAGTGAGATCAATCTTTCGGGCGTTGATTGAATCTGCCGTTAAGCTGCTCGGTTTTTAGTACATTGATGAAGGCTTCTTGATCCAGTTTGATGATCTCTGGGATAAGGTTTTTTACCTGAGAGGCGGTAATAATAGAATAAAGCAGCGTTCGTTTGTTCATGCCGTAACTTCCGATACAGTCGATAAGTGTCGCTCCGTGGTTGGTCATTTCACTTATCTTTTTGAAAATAATGTCGGGTTTGTTTGTGATGATAAGGAGCGTTCTCTGCTGGTAATTCCGGTAGAGAACCCCGATCGCCAGGGTAGTGACGAACTGAAAAATAATGGAGTACAGCGCCCTGTCCAGGCCGAAGAGAAATCCCGCAACAGCCAGAATCACACAGTTTCCCGCGAAGATATAGTTCCATGCGTCTTTGCGGTATTTTTCAGAAATGAAGATGGCGATAAAATCTGTTCCTCCGGATGTGGCGTCCGCGTAGAGGCAGAGGCTTATCGAGAGAGCGTTAAGAAGTCCGCCGAAAACAGCGGAAAGCAGAACATCATGTGTTGCCAGTAAACCGGTAAACATGGAAGGCATCCAGTCTGTCAGAAGGCCGCATACAATAACCATCAGCGCCGAATAAAAGGTAAAATATTTGCCGATATACTTGAAGCAGAAAACCGCCGGTACTATGTTAAATGCGTATAATATGACGCTGAAAGGCACATGGAACCCGCCGTAACGCAGGCAAATCTCCTGAACAAGGAGCGTCAACCCGGTAAAGCCGCCGGGGAGCAGCCCTCCGGCATTGACAAAAGTTTTAATACAGAAAGCCATGAGTACTGCGCCTGTCAGCACTAAAAGCAACCGCTGGATGGTTCGCCGGAATTTGCCGATCATGCGGATATTTTATCTGAAATATATGGCTTCGGCTACAATAGGAGATGTCATTTTTATGCATATCCTGGTTATTAAACGTGTAATATTTTTCAAAAGACCAACACAAAACGAACTGAGTTTACAATGTTCTCTGTTAGGAACGCATTACCCCTGAGTCTTCTGTCGAGTAAAAATTGTAGAACAAAAATTGATAAGGAGGCAAAATATTGAGGTTTTTAGGTCGGTTTTCTCTCTCACCCAAGCATAGCTCCTGTTTATGTTTAAATGAACAAAATTCTTCAATATTGCTATTTTTTAGTATAACCGCTTTCCTTTAAAACTTTACATAGTAAGCACCTACCTTGGTCTTGTACCGTTTGTTATGCGTAGTTGCACCATTTCCATAATATTAATAAACTTCATTTTAAACCAGTTTCCATTTACCATCTTCCTTAATAAATTCAAGATGATAACCTAAAGCATCAAAAAAATGTACTGAAGATATCGTTAAAATTGCTTTTGTATTTTTTTTATAAAATGAAATATCTTGAATATGTTCGGTCATTTGTATAGATTCTGTCCAAATAATGTTGCGTTTAAATTTTGAAGATTTATTTATTAGCTTGCCATGCATCTCTTCATTAAATTCAAACCCACTGTTTCCAACCAATGCGTTGATAACTCCAATCTCATCGTTAGTTAAGTGAATAGTATACTTATGGGTTAATAAATCCTTAAAGATTTTAGGCATATATTTAATTGCTCCTGCTCTACTATTTACAGCGGCAAGACACATGGCATTTGTTTTTAATTGATTTGGTACATGAACAAGAGCATTACCGTTTCCTTTGACAGCGGCAAGACAAATCGCTTCAGTTCTCTGTGAATAAGGTACATTCGAAAGCGCCAAACCATTGTCTATAACAGCCGCAAGGCACATTGCTTCCGTCTTTAACGAATCCGGCACAAATTCAAAAGGCATGGCATGTTTTTCTACAGCCGCAAGGCACAACGCACTTGTCTTTAATGATTCAGGTACATACTCAAGCGCGCCACCGCTCTCTTTTACAGCGATAAGACATATGATTTCTGTTTTTAATATTTCTGGTACATATTCCAGCGCAAAGCCGCAATCTTTAACGACGGCAAGGCACATTGCTTCCGTCTTTAACGAATCCGGCACATATTTAAAAGCCATGGCATAATTTTCTATAGCGGCAAGACACACTGCCTTTGTCTTTAATGATTCAGGTACATATTCCAGCGCAGAGCCGCAATCTTTAACGGCGGTCAGACAGACCGCTTCCGTCTTTAATGATTCAGGAAAATATTTAAGCGCATAACCATGTTTTTTTACAGATGCAAGAAATAAAGCATCTTTCTTTTGTGATTCCGGTACATATTCAAACGCCCAGGTACTTTCTTCTACAGCGGCAAGACACACTGCCTCTGTCTTTAGTGATTCCGGTACATACTTAAGAGTCTGACCGCAATGTTTAACAGAGGCTAAACAGATAGCTTCTGTTTTTAACGAATCCGGAACATATTTCAGCGTATCCGGCTCCATGGCAACTTTACGTCCGCCATCTTCCACAGCGGCAAGACACATTGCTTCTGTTTTTAATGATTCCGGTACGTATTTAAGCGCCCATGCATATTTTTTAACTGCAGCAAGATAGAATTCCGCAGTTTTTAGTTCTTCCGGTACTGCCTTAAATGACCCAGCTGAATTACTTATTTTGTTCAGCCAGAAATCCGAATCAAGTTTGTTTTTCCTATTTTGATTTTTCTCGTCACTTGCCATGTTTCAGCCCCCTTTTTTGGGTATTTTTGTTAAATGATACAATATTGATCTATCATGGAGTGCTAGCGAGGAAAAATAATTTGCAAAAAACTATAGGGAATGGCTTTTATCGAAGAAGCACCTTACTGGCAGTTATTATATCGCATGTGTTTGCTATGCCCCGCCGGTACGTGTTCGGGCGCCCATGCTGGCAGCATGGCGCACCAGTTGGCAGGCGGCACGCAGGGCTGGGCATGACTTATTGCGACAAGCGAGGAAATGGGCTAACAAAGCCCGCCCTCGTGTCGGCAAGTCTAAGACTTACGCACGAGGGCGTTGAGTAATGAATCGGAGCAATCGGAATGACCTGCCCTGTGTGCCGCCTGCTAGGTGGTGCGCGAAGCAGAAACACGTAACGGCGGGAGATTGCGGAGACCACGACCAACTAGCTGGCCGTGTGGCTAGCCAGCTCCCGCTATGACAAGTATGAGATCTATTACTCATGTAAACGATTGCACTTTTTTGTTGACAAACCACATTTATGATGTAAGCTAAACTACGGAGAAACGTTATGCTGATTGGAATTGATCCCGTAATTAGCCCCGAATTGCTTGATGCCCTGTTCCGCATGGGACATGGCGATGAAATTGTTCTGGCCGACGCATTTTTCCCCGGCGATTCAATGAATTCCCGGGTGATAAGAGCGGACGGAATCAGGATACCCGCGCTTCTTGATGGAATTCTCGCTTTAATAAACCTCGATTCCTATGTCCCCAACCCCATTGCTATGATGAGCCCGGTTCCGGGGGACAGCCTTGACGAGAGCGTGGAGAAATCATACAGGACGGTAATTGATCGACGCTGGCCGGGAACCGCGGCAATTGAGCGCGTTGAGCGCTTTGCTTTCTACGAGAGGGCAAAAAAGGCTTTCGCGGTGCTTATGACCGGAGAAACCGTAAAATACGGTAATATCATCCTGAAAAAAGGAGTTATTCCTCTCGGAAAAGTGTAATCGTTTACATTTAAAAAGAATTATGGGAAAGACTATAAGGGATGTGGCAGTGGTAGCCGGGGTTTCAACCGCTACGGTTTCGCGGGCGTTCGCTGAGCTGTCGCACGAGAATTCCGGGCCTGTATCCGAGGAAACCAGAAGCCGGGTAATGGCCGCGGCCGAGAAATTGGGTTACCGGATGAACTACTCCGCCCGCAGCCTTAAGCGCCAGTCCACGATGACAATCGCGGTGCTTTTTCCCGAACTCGCGAATGACTTTTTTATGGATGTTGCCGAGGGGATTGAGAAGGAACTCCTCGCGGAAGGTTATACAATGCTTCTTTCATCTTCCCACAATTCCGTTGAGGAGGAAAAAAAGCGCATCGCCATGCTGGCAGGCCGCATGGTGGACGGAATGCTGATCATCCCCGCAAGTTCCCAG
>Ga0209755_10009129_pt1 | contig 10500 bp, 7 predicted proteins | sample TergutCo191P1_FD_187301 | JGI IMG/M metagenome (GOLD analysis project Ga0209755, IMG submission 187301) | Cornitermes sp. P1 segment gut microbial communities from Petit-Saut dam, French Guiana - Co191P1 (SPAdes) (version 2) | ecosystem: Host-associated > Arthropoda: Insects > Digestive system >...
ATGCTGCTCATTCCCTCCGACAACATGGCAAGCGGTTCGCTAATGGACGAGATGACCCTGTAAAGGATCAGGGTGGCTGCAAGCAGCCCGATGCCGCTGACGATGACAATGTTCCGAACCAGAGCATTCGATTCCGCATGGAGTTCGGACAATGGAGCACCAATGAGAATCGCCGCAAAAGGTTCTGCTTGGGCATTTAAGAGCGGCAAACCGAAAATTCTGTACACGATGCCGGTTACATCGGTATTGCCAAAGTATTCCTGTTTGTCTTCAGTGAGAATTTTTATCATGTTCTGATTCTCAACGACGGTGTTGTTGATACGCTGCCCATTTCTGACATTCGTTGTGGCAATTCTCGTATCTCCGAAAACAACGGTAACATCTGAATTGAAATATGTTTTTAGTCTGTCCACTGCTTCATCAGTATCAAATCTGATGCCTGCCGAAATAACACCGAGAAACGTCTCGTCGGCATCATAGACCGGCGAGCCGGTTCGGGCGGAAACCTTGACGACAACACTGGCATCAAATTGTGAAGACACTCTGCCGTCTAATGCGGCACTGACACAGTGTATATGCCGCAGAGAATCGCCGTAATTATCCGGTTCATGAGTCCTGAACAACACGATTCCCGTATCATCGGTTACAGTGAAATAATCAACTCGGTGCAAATCAATTGCAGATTCAAGAACCCGACGAAGCACCTCTGGACAGCGGCTTTTGACAGCATGGATGGCTTCGGGATTATGCGCCACAGAAATAGCCGCCGCTCGGGTACGGTTTTTACTGTCTTCAAGAAAAAATTTCAACGATTGGGCATTTGCGAGAAGTTTGTCATCAATCAGTAAATTGTTAAAGGACAAAAACTTCACAGACACAAGGACAGTCAGAGCGATAGTCAAGGTTGTCAGCACAAGGATAACCGGTGAAATAATTCTGCTTTTGAAACTGTGCCCGAACATGTTCTTACGCCTTGTCCCTGATTTTGATCCCACGAAAACAGTATTGTACCGTATATGGGACAAAAATGCTCCCCCATCCTATTGCTACTCAGTCCGATTTGAGTGCAAAACCATAACGTTACCCCCTCTCCCTTTGGAAGGTCTTCTCAAACACGGGTGAGGGCTTCTGATTAGAGCGAGGAGTTTTCGGAACGGAAAAAGCCCTCACCCCTGCCCTCTCCCAGAGGGGGAGGGGGCAACGATGACCGAATGAAACAAACGTGCAGGAACGAGGGCGTAAGCCTGCCGGTAATGCCGAGAGGGTCGAGTCCCTGCTTTTCCCGCGTCCTTGTTTTTAACGCAGAAGAACTGTGAATTTTTCGGCATCTCGAAGTTTCTGGATCATCGCCGGTGTTATCTGAGTATTGTCGGCGAGTTCAAGTGTTTCTAAGCCGGGCATTGTGAGTAGCAGTTCTAAGCCTGTGTCGGTAATGCTGGTCGATCTTAACATCAATGTTTTCAATGCGGGTAGTTTCGCAATGATTTCCAACGTTTTGTCGGTAATAGGCATGTCCCAAATGTCCAGAATTTCCAAATTTTTGAGATGGACAAGGTTCGCCATTCCGGTATCCGAGACCGAGGGCAATTCGTGGAGTTCAAGCCGCTGTAATGTTGTCAGTTCGCTGAATGCATTCATCGCACTGTCATCAATGGGCAGACCGCGAAGCCTCAACCGGTTCAATTTCAGTCCCCCCAGTGCGAGTACACCGGACGAATCGAAGTTTTCGCATCGGAAAATAAATAAACTGGTCAACCGTTCCATTTGGCGAATGTATTGCCCTGATTGCCCTGTAATCGCAAAATCCTGAATGAACAGATTTGTCAGGTTTTGTGCCGCAGCGAGGTTGCGTATTCCTTCGTCCATCACAGCCGTGCTACGGTGTTCCAGACTGCGCAATGAGGATACCGTTGCCAATGTCCGTAGTCCGCCGTTGCCGATTTTGAAATTGCCTTTTATGTCCAATGCCCTCAATTTCGGCAGTCGGGCAATGTGCATCATGCCGAATTCTCCGAAATCGCAGAAGAGTAAATTGAGCACTTCCAGTTCTTTGAGTTTGGCAATCTCTCTTGCAGAAGCGTCGGTCAACCGGGAATTGGAAGCAAGGTTGAGGCGCACCAAATCGGGAAACGATTCGACAATCGTCCTCACGGCATTATCGGTGATTCCGCTGTTGGTCAGTGCTAATGTTCGTAATTTTGTCAAGCCTGCCAGTTTTGCAACGTCGTCATCGGTGAGTTCCCGATAATTGAGAACCTGTAGTGAGTCCAAGTCGCTTTGCTGGGCAAACAGGTCAAACATTTCAGAATTAAGGTCGCCGCCGTCGGCAAACGTGATCGTCCTGAGAGTGTTTTCCGGGGTCAGCGTGTATTGCCCATTCATTGCCCTGATTTGGTCGATGGCTTTCTGGACAGATTCTGAAGGGGTTCCTTCATTTGCCGTTGCCGTGCTGACAACACCGCCGAGTAATAGTGTGAACGCTGTGAGAAAAGTAATATGTCGCATGTTGTGTATAAGTGAAAAGGACTGTCGCAACAAGAATACAGTGTAGCGGGTATTGCCAGGATTGTCAATCGCCGGATTTTTTTCAAAGACTTCATTTCAAGTTGTCGATATTCCCTATTGAGCGGCTTCGTACCGGCGGTTGGTTTTGCGCAAAACGGGTATTAGCCATTTGTTATTGAATCTGATTGCTATATAAGATGCTTTTTGTAACCCCAGAAATTGCTCATGTTGATTTTGACTCGTCAAGAAGGTGAAAGAATTTATATCGGAGACAAAATCATTGTCGAAGTAACCCGTTACAACAATGAACGTGTTCGTCTGGGAATTGACGCGCCCCCGGAAAAAGTTATTGTGCGGGGCGAGTTGCTCGGATTATTGAATTCGGAAACAGACGAAAAAACCGAAAAAGTAATGGCTGACGTTCCATCTGACTCCATTCTTCCTGCGGCACGTTGCGGATAATACCACGGATACAAAAAACTGTGGGCAACGTTTCCGTTGCCCACGAATTTCAGGCAAAAGCGTCGAAATTCTCACCCAGTCCGGGCGATTTTGCGGGCGTTTGCACTGTTTGCGGCGCAGACCCTTCAATCAATCCCACGAGTAATTCACCGACATTCTGCTGAACTTCCCTGCTCTTCTGAAGGACAGACATTTGCACCTTCAATGCTGTTTCCGCCTGCGATTGATGCAAGGCTCCAGAAATAGGTTCCATAATAGGCTCCTTTCGTAAAGGTGAAATCCAAAACAGGCAAAATGCCCATTTTTTCCATTCGCTCTATTTTAACACATTGTTCATCATAACGGAAGGACTATCGGCACTTTTTGGGGAAATTTTCCATTCTTTTCCTCTTTTGCCCTTGCTTTGTTTTCGATTATTTGGGATACTCCGGTTATGCGGGTACTATAATGTCGGCAAATTTGTGCATTGCCACAGAATGTGAAAACTGCGGTCAGTTTGCACAAAATACCGTCAACGCTAGTTTCGTGTTGGAAAAATGGCAGATAGGTTCGCATAAAACTGAAGCGAAGAACCACTTCGCATGGTATAATGACAGTAGAAGGTTTTTCAAAAAAAACAACAATTTTTTGAAATAACATCCTACAAGCGGCTGACAAGTTTGTAGAATACGAGACAGACAGAAAAAACCGCCGACTATGACTACACTGTCAGGCACGGCTACAAAAAAAGGAGAGAGCAATGAACATTACTAATTCACCCAACATTCAGTCGTCTCAAAACATTCAGGGATTGCAGCGAGCACTCACTGGCGCACATTCCAACGGAGGAGAGTCCGCTCATCCGACGACATCATTGAAAGACACCGTCTCCTTTTCAGAAGAAGCCCTTCGGTTGAGCGAGGCGACCAAAACCGGCACGGAATCGACAAAAATCCGATTTGAACTGGTGAATCGCATCAAGGCAGAAATTGCCGCCGGAACCTACGACACCCCGGAAAAAATGGACATCGCCCTCGAACGGATGGCAAGCCGAATCTTTTGATCGTGTTGTGGGCATAGCTCATCGGCGGGCAATCAAGCCCGCCTTGCACAACTCGAACAAACAGAGCCACAATCTTTGATTGCGCCGTCATAACGTCCTCTCTTCTCAGGGTGAGCGTTTTCCTGCGTCGGGCATGCTGTTGTCGAGACTCTTTATACCGTCCCTCGTCATCATTTGGTTGTTTTTTATTCATTCGGGCTTCGTCGTCCCCTCTCCCTCTGGAAGGTCTTTTCGGACGCGGGTTAGGGTTAAGGGCTTCTGATTAGAGCGAGGAGTTTTCGGAACGGAAAAAGCCCTCACCCAAAGGGAGAGGGGAAACGTTGTGCGCAGATTCACGACTTTGCAATCCGCGTGTGCGTTTGCCAAAACCAATGCCATCGGATACAATCACGTCCCAATGAACCGCAACTTTTCGTCAATGCGAATTCTATGAAAACGAAACTGCTACCTGCCACCGTAGCGTGTCTGTTGCTCCTTGCGTTATCATTCAACGTTTTTGCCCAGAATCGGTTGATGACTCAGATAACCAGACAAAACGATGGTTGGATCGTGTCCAAAAATGACGATGACGGTGTGTTTGTTTGGGGAGCAGGGTTTGGCGAAATTTTGAACCTTACACCAGAGCAAATGAATGATTTGCAGGAAGTTATAGTGCAACCTGATTCGGATACCAAAGTGGGGTTTTTAAGCACCAACGATTCGTGGACGAAACTCAATCAAGTCCTGACCTCGGAACAAAAATTGAAATACACGGAAATCTCTTTTCAAGCGTCAGGTGGTTTAGTTTATAATCGCTTGAATCACCAGTTACTTGATGTCGTAAACTTGACCGATGCACAGAAGGATCAAATCCACAAACTCGCAACAGAACGAACAGCGGAATATTGGGCAGAAAGGTTAAAGCAACCCGAAATGCCGCCGTTTGATTGGCAAAACGCCACACAAGAAGAACGTGATAAACATGTTGCTGACTTGAATGCTGCCTTTCGTGCCATACAGGTTGCCGCCATTGAAAACGAGCCGGAACTTTTCAAAAAGTACGCGGAGCAGATCAAAACCGTGTTGACCGCAGAGCAGAGAGCGAAAGCGGAAAAATTGACAGCCGAGGCACCAGCACTGGTAGAAAAGTTTATGGGAAAGAAACAAGACATATTGTAACAGAGCGGACGAACTCCTGCTTATATCTATGTTCCTGGTCCTGGTGCGTGGCAACCCGGAAGCAGCGAGATTCCCGAACAATACCGGCAGGAGCGCAATAGTCGGTTTCCGCGCGGAGGGAATTGAAAGGTAGGTTGCCGACAGCCGGGCGGCTGCACAAAGAGCGGCGGACGCAAGTCCACTGGCTTTGCTCCCTCCCTTCATAGAGGGGACTCTGCAATCCTCGTTTCACGAACCCCATAACTCTTGACAAACACTCTTCGCACGTTAGAATGCCTTCGATTAGAGGTTTTTAGGCACTTTGTTTCCCGTCAAGGAAAATCTAATGACGCAATACGTCGATACCACCAAACCCCTAAAAATGATCCAGTTAACCCCCGGTGCCGGGGAGATGTACTGCGGAAATTGTCTGCGCGATAATACGCTCGTCGCCCAGTGGTGCCGTTCGGGACATGATGTCTGTATGGTGCCGCTTTATCTGCCGCTCACGTTGGACGAAGCGGATCAGAGCGAAAATGTTCCCGTCTTTTTCGGAGGAATCAATGTTTTTTTCGATCACAAAATCCCTTGGCTCTGGCGTTTTGTGCCCAAAGGAATACGGAAAATGTTGGCTTCCCGAAAATTCCTCAAATCCATCGGACGCAGGGTCAGCAAAACCAATCCCGTCGAGGTGGGAGCGTTGACCGTTTCCATGTTGCAAGGAGAAAACGGCAATCAACGCCGGGAACTGCAAGAACTGACCGACTGGCTGCAAAAGGAACATCAGCCGGAAGTCGTGTTGTTTTCCAACGCACTGCTTTTGGGGGCACACAATCATATTAAAAAGGCAACCGGGGCAAAGACGGTCTGTTTTTTGACCGGCGAAGACGGTTTTTTGGATCAACTCCCTGAACCGTATCGCCATCAGGCATGGTCGCTGATCCGCGCCCATGCCAAAGAGGCAGATCTGTTGATCGCACCAAGTCATCATTTTGCGGAATGTATGAGCGAGCGGTTGGAATTGCCAAGCGAGAAACGTATTCACGTTGTTTATAATGGTATCAATACCGAGGGTTTTGCGGACGATGTTCCGCTCGAACCGGAGCGACCGCCGACACTCGGTTTCTTTGCGAGAATGTGTACCGACAAGGGATTGGACGTTCTCGTTGATGCCTTCATCGAAATCCACAAACGGGGTACCATCCCGGCACTCAAATTGAAAATCGGGGGCAATTTGAATCCGTGGAATGGATCATGGGTCGAGCAACTCAAACAAAAGTTGTATGCGGCAGGATTGTCGCAGGATGTCAGTTTTCATCCGAATGTGAGCCGCAAGGAGAAAATCCAATTTCTGCGTTCGTTGGACGTGTTTTCGGTTCCTGCCAAATGTAATGAACCGTTCGGTTTTTATGTGATCGAAGCCCTTGCAGCAGGTGTGCCGGTGGTACTTCCTGCGAAGGCGGCGTTTCCAGAGTTGGTCGAAAAATCCGGCGGCGGTATTCTCTATGATCCCGAATCCTCATCGGCTTTGGTCGAAAGATTGGAACAGATGTTTGCCGACGAATCCAAACGCCGACAGTTGAGCGTTACCGGCAGAAAAAACGCTCTGGAATTTTTCTCCGTGAAACGAGCCGCGCAGGAAGTGATGAATCTGATTGCGGAATTGCGTTAGTCCAATTCCGCCGCAACATCCGGGAACATTGCCGTACTGCGTGTCAAAATGCCGTTGATGTGTGCAATCAAAATACCGTAATTGGTCATCAGAATATTTTGATCGAGAGCACACTGCGCCCGATACTTCATTTCCCGTTCGTTGAGCATACATCCGCCGCAATGCACCACCAATTTGTACGGAGACAAATCGTCGGGGAACTCTCGCCCTGATGTGAAAGCAAACTGAATCTGTTTGCTTTCCTTGGAGGGCTTAATCTCCCCGATCTTGCTGCCGTCTGCCGTCTGTCGTCTGCCGTCTCTGTATTCGCGAATCCAACGGGGTAACTTGACCGTACCAATGTCGTCGCATTGCCGGTGGTGTGTACAGCCTTCCGAAATCAAGATGGTGTCGCCGTCTGTCAGTCGGTCTAACGCCTTTGCACCTCGCACTGCCGGAAGAAGCACCCCCTTATACCGGGCAAACAAAATCGAAAACGAGGTCAAGAAAATATCGTTCGGTACTTCTGCGGACACTTTGTCAAACACCTGACTGTCCGTAATGACTAATTTGGGTTTTTGACCGAGATGTGCCAACATTTTCCGCAGTTCGGTCTCTTTGACGGTAATGGCAACCGCTTTTGCTTCGAGAATATCCCTAATCGTTTGCTGTTGCGGAAGGATCAACCGTCCCTTCGGAGCGGCTTTGTCGATGGGGATCACAAGAACAACAAAATCACCCGGCTCAATCAAGTCCGCGACGAGATGATGTTCATTCTCCTCTTTTACCGAAAGAGCGGCAATACGTTCTTTCAACTCTTCAATTTGAAACTTTGTCGTCGCACTGACGTATATTTCCTCTCCGCTGCCGTCTGCCGTCTGCCATCTGCCGTCTAATAAATCGCTTTTATTGTAAACGACAATGTAGGGAATGTTTTTCACATAGAAAATGTCGAGTAATTCCTGATCCGCATCGGTTTTACCAATAGTTGCATCGACAATTAACAGGGCAATATCCGATTTGTTGAGAACCTGTTTTGTCTTGCGGATTCGCAAGGCTCCCAGTTCTCCTTCATCGTCAATGCCGGGAGTGTCAATAATCACGACGGGTCCTATTGGCAATAGTTCCATTGCTTTGAAGACAGGATCGGTCGTTGTTCCCGGCACTTCGGAAATAATGGAGAGGTCTTGCCCGGTAACGGCATTGACCACGCTTGACTTGCCGGCGTTGCGTTTGCCGAAAAAGCCAATATGGATACGATTGGCGGAGGGTGTTTCGTTCATGGAGATGTTTATTTTTTCAGGAATCCATACTCATAGACTTTCGGCTGAATTTTTTTCGCCAATGTTCGCAATGCCGAACGCAATTCCGCATCCAGTTCATTGAATCGTTCATTGGTCGCTTTGGCTTTCATTCGTCCTTTCTCATCGCGTCCTTTAAAATACTCGCGGATTTCATACAGTGAAGCATCAACCAATGCACGCTTTGCTGTCTTAATGGTTTGGTGATAGTACGTCCACAGTGCTTTTCCTGCCTCGAAGACTGCTTTTGCCTCTTTGCTCATTTTTTTGCGCTGTTTCAGGAAATCGCTCATGAACGTCGATTGAAAATTATCTTTCGCATCAACTTCCCGCTCGGTAAAAGGTAGCCAGTGATTGCCAGCATCTTTGCTACAGATTCGGTTTTGGTGATGAAACAACGTGAACATTAAGCAATCGTTTTGAAATTCTTTGTCGGTTTGGTAGCCATCGTTGGGATAGAGGAACTGGTCGCGGTCATTGATCCATGTTGCTTCGATACAATGGCGAACGGTGAAAGAAATTGCCACATTGACGAGATTCAAATCGGATACAGTTACATGTAATCCGCCGCCCTTCTTTTCCTGTTTCAAGTTGTCAATAAACACGGCACTTTGATTTTGAAAATCGCAACCACGTGCCGCAAAATGACCGAGCAGGACGGCGTTTCCTGCATTTTCGGTTTTTGTGAATAGCGTGAGGGGTTTCGCGTTGCCGATGTTGTGAAGCGTTTTTTTCTCACACAAACAACCATCTCTATCGAAAGCATCTAATTTCACTTTCCGAAATTTTTTCTTGTTAGCCGTGTCCCAAATGAGAAAACCGATAGGGAATTTGCCGCTAACGTTATCAAATGTGTTCGCCTGACAAATAAAACCGCCCCGATAATCTGCTAAAAAATGATTGCGAAATTCAGCAAAATTTTGTGAGTTGATATATTTTAACTTACTGAACGAAGCAAGTTTCGCATCAGGAAGTTCTTGGACAATACGCATAAAAAACAGAGCAAATATCTCATTGGCGGCTTTTCCCAACAGTTGTCCGTATTGACGATTGACTTGATGTATCGTTGCGACACCGTCCTTATTTTTTCCGGTTCCGCTTCTTTGTCTGATGTCTCCCGCTTCCGCATACGGCGGATTCATATAGATAATGAGTTTCTTACGTTTTTCTTTATCATTGATAATGCTGCGCAGACTTTTCGGCAAGTCTTTGAAATCATCGTTGAGAAAATCGAACTGAAAAACGTGCGATTCGAGCAGATAAATTTCATGTTGCTTGATGTTTTCATGCACAATATCCACGTCAGGTTGTTCGAGAGTGGAAGCCCAAACCCTGTGCGGATTTTTAAGACCGGCAAGGAGATTGCACGTTCCCGCACAGCAATCCCAAATGTAATACTCATCCTGCCAGTTTTCGCCGAAAACATTCGCTAGGTATTCCTGCGATTTGTTGACCCAAATCGCAGGAGTGAAAAATGCTCCCCGGCGTTCCCGGAGATCTTTGGGAACAAGCAAATCACGCCGCTCAATGATATGCTTGTGATATTCTTGCTTCGGCGGACGTTCGTACCTTGCCCAAAACTTGGTGTGGGCTTCTCCGCGATCATTGAAACCAACGTCCCGATACAAAATATCGAATTCTCCTTCAATTTTTATTTTGACCCTTGTTTTGTAGTATGTCGTCTGCAACATGACATTCAACTTATCGCTGATTGTCTTATTGTCTTCACTCAACAAGTCGGCAAGGTAAAAGTCGCAATGACCAACGCCTACCGCTAACATTGTTTTCCATTGTTTGTCGAGCAGATCAATAGACGGTAGCACTTCTTTGACCCATTTGTCATAAATTACAACGAAATTATTTTTGTTAATCTGTGCTTTCGTTGTGCCGAGTTTTCCAAGTGAAAAATTTGTGCGGATAAACTCTCTGATCTCGGCAAGATTACTGTCGAATCGGTATTCAATGATGTTTTTCAGGTACTTTTCCACCTGATTGATCGTCTTTTTCGAGACCGACGAAGGACGTTCCGTCCAGTTAAAATCGTTCAGATGAAAGATATCCAGTGCGTTGCTGTATTCCGTGAAGGCGATTTTTTCTTTGTCGAACACGCCGAGATATTTGGGGGGCATTTCGCCAGAATCGACCTTTTTCTTGATCGTCAGTAGCAGTTGGGCGAACATTTCAAACACGTCGGTCGGTTTGTCTTTCGATTCCGCCCACATGAACGTTTCGGTAAAGAATTCATGCTTTGGATGATAGACCAGAAAGTCTACTCGTTCGTCTTCGACATCAACGGAGTAATCGCCGAAGAAGGCATCGCGCACCTTGAGTCGCAGATCATGTTCGCTCTTGATTTTGGCGAATTCCTTGACTTGCGCTTGTGTGTGGTGCAAAAAAAGGTC
>Ga0209755_10009130_pt1 | contig 10500 bp, 5 predicted proteins | sample TergutCo191P1_FD_187301 | JGI IMG/M metagenome (GOLD analysis project Ga0209755, IMG submission 187301) | Cornitermes sp. P1 segment gut microbial communities from Petit-Saut dam, French Guiana - Co191P1 (SPAdes) (version 2) | ecosystem: Host-associated > Arthropoda: Insects > Digestive system >...
AAAATGCCTTCCTGGGTAATTGTTACTTCTTCGGCGCAGAAAATGGGGGAATCAGCTTTTATGGAGACAGTATACACGTTAACTCTAGTAGTCTCATTCAATGTAAAATAATACTAATTTTTTCTTGAAATATATTGACAGTATTTTCATTTTATGTTATTTTGCTTATATGATTGTAATAGCTCTGTTGTAGTATTTTCCTATATTAAACTTGGCTGTATAGCCGGGCTTATTCCTTATATAAGGGATGATAGCTAAATTTGGCAAGTTTTGCCGGATTGTGGCTATTTCTAGAGGAGTTGCTTATGAATAAAAAGTTTGTTTCCGGGTTTTTCCTGCTGACCGGTTTGTTAATCGCAGGGGCTATTATGACTACCAGTTGTCCTCAGCCTGGTCAGTTTGAAGGTCAACGCGCAGGCGGCGCTGTAACACTAAAACGCGATGTAGTGGCTGTATATAGCGCGACTGACGGCGTTTTCATTAGCTGGAAGTTGAATTTAATAGATCCTACTAATATTACCTTTAACGTAATAAGAAACGGAAATGTTTTACTAAATGAAAAGCCATTAGGGCCGGCATACACAGACCTTGTGGATAAAAACGGAACATTAACCAGTACTTATCAGGTTGAGGTACTATTCGGCGGAATATCTCAGGGTTTTTCAGAGATTGTAGCCCCTTGGCGTAACCCTTACAGGCAAATTAATATTGTAAAACCCGATCAATCTAAATGGATTCTAACCAGCGGAAGACCCTATATTGATATTTTCGATGATGAGCTCAAGACGATGGATATAGCCGGTTATAACGCTTATGACTGCGTTCCCTGCGATTTAGATGGCAACGGTATTATGGATCTTGTAATTTTCTGGTCGCCGCGCAACGAGAAGGACAGTTCTCAAGGCGGCATTACCGGGCAGGTATATATTGACGCTTACGAAATACCGTCGGATGCTCATCCCAACGGCAGAAGATTATGGTCTAAACATATTGAACTCGGACCGAATATCCGCGCGGGAAATCACGATCAGATAATGTGTGTCGCGGATTTTAACGGAGACGGCTTTGGCGAAATTATTGTTAAAACCGGTCCTTTAACTGTTGATACAGCTAATAGAGTTCTGGGACCATGGACTTCAGGCGGTCTTCAAACATGGTATAGAGACGGGGATATAGGTGGAGCTATTCATAACGCTCCGGCGCCTTTCACAGCGAGTACTATGGTAATCAGGCCTACCGGATGGGCTGCGGACGGATCTCCGTCGGGAAACTATCCTAACGCGATAGATATGGATACAGGCACAGATATATTTACTCCCATTCCGTACCACTATGTTAATTCAGGCGGTTATATTCTGGCAGGAGAAGAATATCTTACTGTATTTAACGGAGCAACCGGAGAATTTATTCAAACCATCGAATTCCCTGTACAGCGCAATCAACTGCAATACGGCAGAAGCGGAAATGAAATTGTTCAGGGGAACCGCACACAGCGTTTTAACGGCGGCGTAGCGAAACTTACGACTGCCTCCGGCGCTTTGCCAGGAAAACCGAAACTAAGCGCTATTATGGCAAGGGGTTACTACGGTGAGCAGGCATTAACTGTTTCCGCTATCGACTTTGACGGAACTAATCTGAGCGTTAAATGGATATTCTCAACTGAACCGTATACACAAGCGTCTTTAAGTTCGGGACTTCCTGTTAGAAAACAGCTTCCTCCCACTAACGCTACAGTTTCCGGCAGTAACATTACAAATAATCATCAATTTTCAATATTTCCCGGACGTGTACCGGAATATACCAATGCTAACGGGCCGTATGGAAGCTCGCAGGGGTTAAGCTCGGCGGGACCGTATGCTTCGGCGGCTAAATATGGCGCTTCAGGCGCGGGATCGATATACCGCAATCAGGGTAATCATCAATTAATGGTAGCCGATTCTAATTTTGACGGACTGGATGAGATTTATCTTGGATCAATGGCGATAAATGAAGATGGTTCTGTTAGATGGTCGTCGTTCAGGGGTCACGGTGACGCAATGCATGTAGGCAACTTTAATCCGTGGTTAGACAATGATCCATCGGCTCCTGGCGGTCACAGCGGAGATATTTATTTATTTGGAGTGCTTGAAGGAACTACCGGAATGCAGTTGATTAACGCCAGAACAGGCGTTTCAATCTGGTACCATTCAGGAAACGGCGATACAGGCCGCGGTATGACCGCTGATGTCGATCCTGACTATCCGGGAAATGAAACATGGGGTAATTCAGGTTCAGGCTTAAGAGCTTCCAATATGGAAGGTACGCGCCTTGCCGGCAATCTTAGCTCGCTGAACTTTGGAATTTTCTGGGGCGGCGGCGTAAACCGCTTCCTTTTAGACGGCGGAGACGGCAGCGATTCATTTGTACTTGAGCCTAAAAAACTTGGCAAAGGCGTATACGGATTGGAAGAAGTCACAAGGTTTACAAGGATGAGATCCAATGCCGGTACCAAACAGGTTCCAATGCTTCAAGCCGATCTTTTTGGAGACTTCAGAGAAGAAGTAATTTACAGAAACGATATGAGCGAGCATCTGCGTATTTTTACAACAACGATACCGACTATACATTCAGGACCGCAGGCGATACCTGCAGAAGGGATTCCGACATTACGGGATGATCATCAGTACTGGATGCAGATTTTATGTCAGCACAGCGCGTATAACCAGCCGCCCTGGCCGTCGTGGTTTATCGGTTATAATATGCGTCCGATTAAGTGGCAGATAGCTAATAGGCCGCAATAGGCAGGCGGGTTAAGAGGAATTAAGCAGGCCTAGAGCCGGCATAATTACAACGCGCTTTTTTTATGTTTTGTTAAAACAGTAAGAGCGCGGTAAGAAATCATTTTTCAAAGGAAGAAAACATGAAAAGAATCAAGAGAATCGCGTTAGTTGGACTAATGCTTACGGCTTTGTTGTTTGCATTAGCTTGTTCATCTGGCGGCAGCACAGGTGTTGTTGTTATTTCCGCGCAGGGAGAACTTCAACTTCTTGTGGGTTATCCGCAATACGGAACAAAGCTTTTTACAATTGACACCGGAGGTCTTTCCGGCACTATTGTATGGAGAACCAGTAATCCTAGTGTTGCGTCCATTAATCAGAACGGTCTTGTAACCGCAGTTCGTTCCGGTACAGCGCAAATTTCCGCTAACTTATTAGATGATGAAGATGAAATCATTGCAGAATCTAATACGGTTTCTATATCTGTCGCAGAACATTCCATTACTATAGCCCAGGGAGACCTTACGCTGTACACCAACTCTACATTACCGACTGCTTATCAGGGCAAAGGCAATATTGCCAGTCTTTCCGGTACAGTTTCACCAGGCTGGGGTTGGATGACTGACGGTATTGAGTGGACTTCTTCATTGACATCAGTTGCGACAGTAAATATATCAACAGGTCTTGTTGAAGCAGTAGCGCCGGGAACTACAGTCATAACCGCTAAATCAGCGTTCGGCAACAGACCGGAAAAAACCATTACAATAAAAGTAGAAGCGTTTAGCAATGCTAACGGAAACGCAATGCTTGTAAGAAACCTTAGAATTCCCGGAGCCGGCGCGTCACCTGAAACTCCAAAATTATTTGAAGTTAACAATCCCACGACTTTACCAGCGTTCCTTACTAACAATGGCGGCGGCGATAGATATACAGGTATATCCGGCGCGGCTAACCCCGGACGTCAGCCTGGAACACCCTCAGGCGAAGGTATCGGAAGAGCGACAATTTCTTATTTAATGGAGCCTCTTCCGTCCAGCCAGCCTTTTACATGGACAGTTGTACTTGATCTTGAAGGAGCCGAATTAGGTTATACATCAGGCCAGAGAAACGGCGTTGCTGTCGGCGTATTTGTAGACCCGTTTAATCCAATGGATCCAATGTACCAGCCAGGCGGCGATCCCGGTCAGATTCCTGAATTAACAAAGGATGAGCTTCCATTTATCGGCGTAATGAGAAACGGTACAGCAAGCACATGGCAATTTACCGATAATGACGATGGATCTTTTAGAGACTCCGTTCTTTTTGGCGTTAACGGCATTGGATTAGGCGATCCGGCGGCAAGAGCTGAAATCGCTGTTTCATGGAATGGAAACGCATATTCAATAAGAATTACAAACCTTGTAAATAACCAATCCGCTGTTATATCCGGTCTTGGACAAGGCTCAAGCATAGGCCGTGTTCTTAATGACAAACTTTTTACAGGAACGGCTTTCCACCCCGGCATCATGGTTATCGGACAATCGGACGCTGTTGTAAACAAAGCGACAATTATCAGCGCGACACTTGAAAAAAGTATGCCTGTAAAATGGGTAGAAACAGTTACTATTGCGCAGCAGGTAACTCAGCAAAGCCCGACATTATTTACATTAGACGCCAGCGAAGGCACTCCTAGCACAATGACCTTAACAGCAGGCTTTACTCCTGCTGACGCTTATCAGGCGGCTATAACATGGACCAGCTCACATCCAGCTATCGCGTCAGTTGACCCGGTTACAGGCGTTATTACAGCGGTAAGCGGCGGTTCCCCGGATCAAATTGTTGAAATTACTGCAAAAGCCGCCGGTATATCTTCAGCTCCGTATGAATTATTTGTTATTCCGACTGTCGTTGTAGCGGATACAGTTACTATTACAAAAATGGACGGCGCAGTAGTACCCGGCACAATTACCCTTGACCATGTGACCAAACCCAGAGCGCAGTTTGAAGCGGAAGTTTCTGTTGCAAGCGGTATTATAACCTATCCTGATATTATATGGGAAAGCTCTGATGAAACTGTTTTACGCGTTGACAGGAATACAGGTTTAGCGACCGCTATGAAGGCCGGAGGAACATCGACAATTACAGCAAAAGCATTATACGGCACAGCAGCGTCAACTCCTCTTTCTATAACTGTAACCCCGTATGTAGTACCGACAACTATACCGATGAGGATAGTAAATTCGGCTACAGCTCCAGGTCCGTTAACAACAGAAAGTCAAACGGCGTTTATTACACTCTTGCAAGATAATACAGATACTAATAAGTTCTTCTTAGCCGGAAATCCTGATGGAACAAATCCTGCTGCGATTGTTATTAAAAACGGCGAAAACGGCAGTACGAATCCGACTAACGCAGCGGCATTCTCAGGCGTTACATGGCTCCTTACTGAAGCCCCAATCCCGGGTAAATTCAGATTTACAGCTACTGTCAATTACAACAGAAATGACGGCGGCGGCAACAACAAGGGAATGGGTTTAGTAGTGCTTGTAGAGCCTCCAACAGTATTCCCTGTAAGCGTCGCGGGAACGGTAGACGGCGGCGGTATGCGCTTTATTGGTACACACATGATGGAAGGCGGCGGATTCCGCACATCGGTAATAGGAGCAAATACTATGTGGGATAGGGCTTCTCTCGGCGGTTCAAACAACTGGTTCCCAGCGGCTAATCCTGCGGTAGCTCCAATGGGTAATTATGTAATCACTCATACTATTACATGGGATGGCTCAAATTACACATTTGGCGTTAACAGACCTGAATTCACGATAGATACTACTACTTACACAGCAATAAGTTACACTTCAACAGCACTTGATCCTCTTACATCAGGTCATCTTGATACGTTCAACCAAGGGAAGTTCAGGTATCCCGCTCTGTACCTTATCGGTTCATCAGCAGGCGCGGATTTAGTTCTTACCGACATTACGCTTGAATTGTTAGATTAACTAAAATTACTTCCGGGAACATTAGTTTCCGGAAGTTTTTTCCATTCGGCGTCTAAGTATTTAGGCGCTGAATGGCTGTTTTAATTTTTAAGATTTTTTTGTAGTATATTAGGAAAGCAGATAAATATTAAATTGAAAATAAAAGCTTACTTGTAAGTCGGCTTTATATATAGATTTTTAAGGAGACTTAAATGAATAAAAAAAAGAAGTTTCTGAGAACAACGAAAAGCATTGCTATTACCGCGTTTATTGCGTTTTGCGGACTTTTCTTAATGACATCCTGCGATGACGATGTAACGCACTGGCATGACTGGAAATGGGATGAGTACGTAAGCGGAAGCGGATTGCGAAGATGTCAGGTTCCGGGTTGTATTGACGGTCCGCCTTTGGTTGCAGGCACGCTTGATCCGGGTCCGGCACAGGCTGGAGTCGGCGATATTGGTCCCGCCGGCGGCATTATATTCAACGCGTCTGCCGGTATTTTTAACTTATACCTTAATGAGTTTGATAACACGATTAGAAGGTGTAACTATCTTGAAGCCGCGCCAATGTTTAACGCCAGTTCTTCATATAACTGGCCAAGCGAAGATATTAGGCTTCCCATGATGGAAATCATTAACGGACGCGGCACCGGTTTAAGAAATACTCTTCTTATTCTTGAAGCGAACCCTGCCGCGAAGATTGCTTTGGATTGCAAAAATTTCAGATACGGCGGTAAAGACGACTGGTATTTGCCAAGTTCGGATGAATTGACCGCTTTATATGATCAAAGAAGCCGTTTTACCATGTATCAGGGCTGGTACTGGTCTTCTACGCCAAGCACTACAAGTCCTGTAAACGCGTGGGGCAGAGATTTTGAATTTTCTCAGCGCGGAGATACAAACAGAGGTAAAACCGGATATATTTACGCTGTAAGAGCTTTCTAAAAAAAGGAAAAATTATAAGCCAAAATGCTGGCAAGGTTGCGTGTAAAGGGGAAAAAACAGCCGTTGGCTGATTCCCTAACGCAAAGAGTAGGAGGAGGATTTTTATGAGAAAACTGGTTGTATTTTCAGTTTTATTTATGCTGTTAACAAGCGCTGCGTTTACACAGGGTCTAACATTTTCCGGTAATATTCAGTCAGGTTTGTTATTAACGCTTCCGGACGATAAAGATAATGTAATTGATCCTATGCTCAGATTTTACAATCAGGGTGTAGGCGGCAATCGTTTGGAATTGAATGGCGCATATACGACAGCCGCCGGGAACGCAGGCGGTAATTTCAGGCTTCGCGCTACTGTCAGCGCGGACAATAACAGCCCAAGTTTAGCCGCAGCCGGAATTCTCAGAGCATGGTTCAGACCTATTGATATACTTTTAATATCCGCGGGAGTTCATGATAATAACTCTTTTGCAACACCCGGCGGTCTTGATTATAACGGCGGCGTTGGCAGCGGTTTAGGATTATTAGTCGAAGCGGAACCTGTTTCAGGGCTTTTATTTGGTTTTGGCCTTCTTCCGCGGACTGTATCTACTTATTTACTTGAACAGACAAGTTTCAGGTTTGGCGTTAGATATACGCTTCCAGACGTTGTAAGAATAGCGGCGAATTTCGCGTATAATTACGCTCCGGCGGCTACTTCTGGTATGCTTATTCCTGAACATAATGCTTTTAACGCCGCTTTAGGAGCGGATATTTACGCGCTTAAGGTTGCTGGAATTTCACAGATCGCTCTTGATGTTCTGGCTCTCAGATTAGATGATTTTATGACTTTCGGCACATTGGAAATAGGTGAAAAAATTGGCTGGGGAATTGGCGACTTTAGTATTGGAATCCGCTCGATTCAAAGATTACCTATTCGCAACGATAATGATCGTTCAAAATTCGGACTTGATATGCTTTTTTGGACACAATACGCGAACTTATTAGGCATTTTAACGCCGCGTCTTGAAGTCGGTTTCTCATTAAACGGTCGTTTAAACACCAGCACAGCCGGTACTGAACACAGAGCATGGGATGGTTTACAGAGAGCCGCAGCTCATGACAGGTTTACAGGTTTAGACGCTCCAACTGCTGTTATTATTAACCCAAGCGTAGCCTTTGCAATCGGCGGCGGAACAATCGCTCTTGGTTACAGCTTTATGATGCAGATGGTTCCGGAAATTACGCGCAATGTAATATACGCGACCTTTAACGTTGGTTTCTAATCTAATCAGTTTTTAATTTTAATATTATTGCCGTCCGGCGCTTAAGCGCTGGACGGTTTTTTTGGATGTTAAAACTTGAAAAAATATTTAAATATTGATAAATTTTTAACAATAAAGTTTTTATTATTTAATAATTTCTATATTAATACAAAGGATAAAAGCAATGACAGATACTATATTATTAAAAGCAAAAGAAAAACTTAAAGCCTCTCAGAATTTATCGGATGAGGAATATCTGAAAAAAATGTCTTACTCAAACGACGAAGAAGACATTGACAATTTGAATTTTGATAAAAAAGATTATGATATTCTGGAACATGTTGTTTTTGATTAATTATTAATACGTATTAATACGATTTGTTAAACATAAAGGAAGCGCATCTGTGAAGAAAGAAACTGAGGAACGGTTTAAGAAAAAATTATTAACAGATATTGAAAGACTTTGTAAAGTAAGTGATAAATTAATTCCCGATACGGATAAATAAAAGAAAATTTTCAGCAGATCATTTAAACTGCCAAAATCCATGTGCAGCAAATCTAAAAACTACATTACAAATTTTTCTATGCTGATAAATAATATACAGAATCAATGCTTAGATATAGAACCAGAGAATATTCAACCTTATTTATTATTTATTATTTCTCATATATTTTTCTTATTAGATGTATGTTCATATGAGGAAAACAAATGTATTACAATAGAAAGCGAAACATCTAATAAATAATTGTCAAAATATACGAGTTGACATTTTCCTCTAATTTTGTAAAAATGACACGATATGTTTGTTTTTTCTTATATTATTAATAGGAGATTATAAAAATGGTTGAAAATTTGTTCTGGGTGGGCTATGTAGGCGCCGCGGCGTCGCTTTTTTTTGCTTTCCTGATGGCGCGTAAGGTTATAAAGTTTCCTGAAGGCACCGATGTAATGAAAAAAATCGCGGGATCAATCCGCGAGGGCGCTAACGCTTTTATGAAGCGGCAGTACGGCACTGTGGCGGTTTTTCTTGGGGTTATGTTTGTTGTTCTTGCCGCGCTTGCGTATGTGCCGCTTCTTATGGGCAGAGCGCAGGGGTTCATTAATCCATTTACGCCGTTCGCGTTTATTACAGGCGGTTTTTTTACCGCGCTCTGCGGGTTTGTCGGCTTAAAAGTTTCAACTAACGCCAATTCGCGCACCGCGTTTGCCGCGAGCGAAAGTCTTAACAAAGCGCTTCGCGTCGCTTTTTCTTCCGGGTCTGTCATGGGCTTTATTGTCAACGGGCTCGCTATTTTGGAAATTACTATCTGGTATATGCTTTTAAAGTACGCTTTTAAGGTTGAAGATGCGATGATCGCTCAGACAATGGTCACATTCGGAATGGGCGTCGCCGTAGTCGCGGTTTTTGCCCGCGTAGGCGGCGGCATTTTTACAAAAGCGGCGGATGTCGGCGCGGATCTTGTCGGTAAAGTTGAAGCGGGCATACCGGAAGATGATCCGAGAAACCCGGCGGTTATCGCGGATAATGTCGGCGATAATGTCGGCGACGTTGCAGGCATGGGCGCTGACCTTCACGAGTCAAACTCAAATGCGTTAGTTGCAACTATCGCGATTAGTTTCGGCGCCGGTTACGGCATCGCGGGATTTATGCTGCCGATTATTATATCGGTTGTCGGTATTCTTTCTTCTATAATCGGCACTTTTTTTGTGCGTACAAAAGAGAACACAAATCAATTATCGCTTCTTAATTCGCTTAGGCGCGGCGTTTATATCGCAGGGGGTATCGCGGCTGTGGCAACTCTGCCTCTTATTATGTATGTCGCGAAAAGCGAGCCTTCGATGCAGGCGAATGTCTGGGGCATTTACGGCGCTGTACTTATCGGTATTGTCGCCGGGTTTATCGTCAGTCTTTTTACAGAGTACTATACATCAGACGCAAGCAAGCCTACACGCGAGCTTGCGGCATCCAGCGAATCGGGAGCCGCGCCTTTGATTATTGGCGGTTTATCTCTTGGCATGAAGTCAACAGCAGGCCCGATTATAACTGTTTCCGGCGCGGCGCTTATCAGCTTTGTTGTTTCTGGCGGGTTCAGATATTTTGACGGATACGCTTTATTGGATTACAATGTCGGGCTTTACGGCATCGGGCTTGCGGCGGTCGCGATGCTTGCGACTAACGCTATAATTCTGGCGACCGACGCTTTCGGTCCTGTTGCGGATAACGCGGGCGGCATTGCGCAAATGGCGAAACTTCCCGAGCATGTCCGCGAGCGGACAGACGCTTTGGACGCGCTTGGAAATACAACCGCGGCTACGGGAAAAGGTTTCGCGATTGCGTCTAACGCTTTTACCGGTCTTGCGCTTTTGGTTTCTTATGTAAATATCGCGAATATTCAATTAGCAAGCATCGGGAAGCCGCAGATGAACCTTGCTATTACAAACCCGCCGGTTCTTGTCGGGTTTTTCGCCGGTTCGGCGGTTGTTCTTCTTTTCGCGGCGCTTTGTATGTCCGCTGTTCAGCGCGCGGCGCAAAGTATCGTTAAAGAAGTCAGGCGGCAGTTCAGAGAAATCCTCGGTCTAATGGAAGGAACAGCG
>Ga0209755_10009131_pt1 | contig 10499 bp, 10 predicted proteins | sample TergutCo191P1_FD_187301 | JGI IMG/M metagenome (GOLD analysis project Ga0209755, IMG submission 187301) | Cornitermes sp. P1 segment gut microbial communities from Petit-Saut dam, French Guiana - Co191P1 (SPAdes) (version 2) | ecosystem: Host-associated > Arthropoda: Insects > Digestive system...
GGCAAAATAAATCCCGACAGCTGGCTCGTTGAGCCTGAACACAACAACGTTAAAGTTGTCTTTAAATCCTGATAAGTGTTACAGATGTCATCGGACATAACCGTGAACGATGTCTTGAGGTTGTACCCACAGCATGTTGGCAGCACGATCACCAGCAGAACGAGTTATTGATAGACTTACAGAACTTGATACACCTATCAATATAAGGAGCTGTCGTGCCGATCCGAACGCAGTAAGAATGATGGGACGCCCATATGAGGCACTTTTTGCTGCTCCAGAAAGACACCGCCATGAACCAATATTGGATAGATTCCTCTTCATCGCACAGGGAAGGTTTCCAAATGAAAACATTGCTATTAGAAATGCCAGTATAAGGCATCATCATACTAATGCCAGGAGGGTAACTTCTGGAAACACTTCCTGGACAGAATGGGATTGCCGAGATCTTTTTATTGTTTATGTTGTAACTTCAGAGCCAATGTCGCAGCCTGTTACTCTTATAGAAGATATTTCCTTAGCTGGAGCAACCCAGGCAGACTTGTACAGAAGAGCACACAATTGGCTAACGGACACTTTCCCTGGAATTAACTTCCAAATTGATGATTTCGATCTTGGGCGAATTAGAAGTGATTTGGTTTTCAACATAACTCATGGTCAGACCTATAGAATTACCTCGACTTTTACTATTGATGTCCATGATGAGAGAGCGCAGATTTCGTTTGCAAGTGCACGTCTGCAAAGAACCGCAGGAGGAACACTAGGTCATGAAGAACCTATATTTCTACAATCCATTGCGAATTTGGTTCAAACGCAATTGAACAATTTCTCTCGTGCATTGATAACGAGTATTACATCGTGATCTTGTCGTCCAGTAGCGATCTGGTACACGCGCGAAGGAACCGTGACGCTTAAGATAAGCTGCGAGAAAGTGGCCAATGATATTTGGCTTGACATCGGCGTGAGCGACACCGGCATAGGGATCAAACAGGAAGATATCGAGAAAATATTTATGGAATATGACCAGGTTGATACCGGGGCCAACCGCAAAATCGAGGGAACCGGGCTGGGCTTGCCCATCACCAAAAAACTGGTGGCGTTGATAGGCGGAAAAATCATGGTCGAAAGCGAACACGGCAAGGGCAGCACCTTTTCCGTGTGGCTCAAACAGGGATATGCAAGCGCACGGTTCTTGGCCGCGAAATAGTGGAAAACCTTAGAAATTTTTCTTTTGCCGACAACAAGCAACACGTTTCCGCAAAGCTTGTGCGGGATGACATGAGCTATGCCAGTGTCCTAGTTGTTGATGATTTCGTAACAAATTTGGATGTCGCCGCCAGTCTGCTGAAAAAATACAAAATGCAGGTAGACTGCACGACCAGTGGACAGGGCGCTATTGATCGCATAAAAGCCAGGGATACGGTTTATGACGCAATTTTTATGGATCACATGATGCCCGGGATGGACGGAATAGAGGCAACCCAGCGGATTCGTGATCTGGATTCGGAGTATGCCGGGGTCATACCCATCATATCCCTGACGGCCAACGCGATAACCGGAAACGAACAGATGTTTTTGAAAAACGGCTTCCAGGCGTTTTGGCCAAACCCATAGACATGCTAAAGCTTGACGCGATATTGAAGCGATGGGTGCGCGACAAATCCAGGGAAGACCGGGGTTCCCCCCTCCCCTATATTTTTTTTACGCCACGCCGCTTGAGTTTTTTGTACAGCAACAACAGCAGAAAAATCAAAATGACGGCGTAAAGAATACCGCTGCGGTAACCCCATGCGGGGCCGATTACGCGGTTGGTAAGCCCCACCGTAAATTGCAGGGCGGTGTTTATAAGACCGGCAATCGCGATCATGGCACCGGAGTAAATCGCCGCGTCCCTGCCGAAGGTTACTATCGCCACCGCCATCAAGGTAGGCCAGAACAGGGCGACCAGAAAACCCAGCACGGGCAACACCGAAATGCCCCTTTCCCCCAGCGAAAAGCCCACGGCGAAAACGGCAAGCATCAGAACGGAAACACCTAAAAGACTGCGGACATAGCCAAGCCTTTCGACGAAGGGGCCGCAGACCAACCGGGAAACGGTAAAGAGCAGGAAAAACGTCGAGAGAAAGGCCGCACCGTAGGTGGCCGGATCCAGGCCATGGACATCCAAGAAATACAGCGCGCCCCAGTTCGGGGTGATCACTTCCAGCACAACGGCAAGGCCAAGGATAACGGCGAAGAGCCAGACCAGCGGGGTTCTTAGCGCGTCCAAAAAACCCTTGCGGGGTTCAACGGTATCAACGTCGCCGCTATCCGCCTGCGGGTTGTCCCTAGGAAAGCGGGCAACTATCGCCAGGACAAACGTCAACAGTACCAGCGGCAGGGAAAAAAGGTACACGGAACGCCAGCCGAAATCGGTGCCGCTTACGATGAAACCCGCAACCCTGGGCCCTATGACCGATCCCAGCCCATAGAACGAGTGAAGCAGGTTCATCAGCAGGGCGGCCTTCGCGACGAAGACCTTCGAGGCCAGCGCGTTCATCCCAATCTCCAGAAAGCCCCCTCCCCCGGAGACGACGAAGAGCGCGACGGTAATCGGAAAAAAGCCCGGAACGGTGGGGACAAAAACAAGGCCAAGACAGATCGCCAAATACCCGGCAAAGGTCGCGGGTTTGATTCCGAAACGTCCAAGGAATATGCCGGCGACAATGCTGGAAAGGGCATAGGCAAGCGCGATCATGGCCACCATGAGTCCCTGGCGCTCGAACGGCACGTCAAACTCGTCGCGGATAAGCGGGTAGGAAACGCCCCTGATATTTTCGACAAGGCCGAACATCAGCATGGTTGCGAAAAGCAGTATGAACAGCAGGGCGCGTTGGATCTTAATTTTGCTCACAAATATGTCTCGCCGTCCATCCAGCTCTTGTTTGCCTGCGACCAATTTTTTCGACTGTCAATGTCTTTCAATTTTTCCGCGATGCGGGTTTTCAGTTCCTTTAGCCCCGTTTCGGCTTTCACGGAAACCGCGATGCTTTCGGGGAATCGTCCGCTTTCAAGAAAGCCGGCAAGTTGGGCTTCCCGTTGCTCCGGATCCAGCCTGTCTATTTTGTTAAGCACGGTGACAATGGGAATATCTCCTGCCCCAAGTTCTCGCAGAACCGAAACCGTGGTCTTGTAATACTCGTCTATATCAGGGGCGGATATGTCAAGAACATGTATCAAAAGATTCGCGTGGGACGCTTCCTCCAAGGTCGATCGAAAAGCCTTGATCAATGAATGTGGAAGCCGGCGGATAAAGCCCACGGTGTCGGTAAGCAGGGCCGTCATGCCGGGGGTTGGCTCGAAACGGCGTGTCGTGGCATCCAGCGTCGCGAAAAGCTTGTCCTCCACAAAGACCGAAGCCCCGGTAAGCGCGTTAAGCAGGCTGGACTTGCCGGCGTTGGTATAACCCACGATGGCGCAAACCGGCACCCCCTGACGCTCCCTTTGCCGCCTTTGCACCTGACGCTGTTTGATTACCTGCTCGATCTCCTTTTCCAGCCTGTGAATACGCTGTTCGATCTGGCGGCGATCCGTTTCCAGCAGGGTTTCGCCGGAGCCTTTCGTGCCGTACCTTCCCCCCCTTTGCCTGGAAAGGTCAATGTACTTGTGGGTAAGTCTGGGCAGGCGATAGTTTAGCTGGGCAAGCTGAACTTGCAGATCCGCCTCCCTGGTCGCGGCTCTTTCCGCAAATATCCTTATAATAAGTTCCTGGCGGTCAATCACCGGGATTTCCGCAAGGGCTTCCCAGTTTCGCTGCTGGGAAGGGCTGGGGTCCCAGTCGAACACCAGGCAGTCCGCCTCAAGCTGCTTGGCCTTTTCCGCGAGTTCCTCGGCCTTTCCGCTCCCCATGCCGAATTTGGGCTGGCGTTCCCGTATGCGAATAATTTCATGTCCGACGATTTCCAGCTCCAGGGTTTCCGCAAGCCCACGCAGTTCGCTACCCGTGGATGCATCCGTAGCGGGCGCGTCTTCGCCCTTATCTTTTTTGCCATCGCTTATGCTGACAAGCAAGACCCGTTTGCGCTGTTCTTCTGTCTCGTGTAGTTTTTGCGTCATAAATATGAATACCAATGATAGGGTGTTTTCAAGTTTTTAGCAATCCTACAGCCGCACGCAATCAGGTGGACTGCTGCCCGTTTTCCGAATCTTTGCCACCCTTGCCGCATGTTGTTTTTGAACCGCTTTTGCGGTGGTATTCCACACAAGCTTGGCAATCCCCGTGTCGGTTACAGGAATACGGGCATTTGCAGTGGTCATTGTTTTTATCGGACATTTTGGCCTCCTTTATGAGCATAAATTATTGTATACACTTTGACATATTGCGGGACATATGTCAATTGATTAAACCGCCATTTCGTGCTAAAATCCAAGAATGAGTATTGTCGAACTACGCCAGACTGCGGAAAACGAATGGAAGGCAAAGTACCAGGGTAATTACGGCCTTTACACGATAAGAATAACCACCGACGGAAAAAAAACGGTTAAATTTTCCTGTTCCTGCCCCAGCGACTACAATCCCTGCAAGCATATTCCCATGATCGAAGAAGCCATTGCCGAAAGAATCGCCGACGGCGTGAATCAGGGAAAATACGGCGGGCTGAAAATAGAGAAGGTAATGAGGAACGCCACTGCGGAAGAACTCAAAAATTTTATTATCAAGCAGACAAAATACAATGACGATCTTTATAACGCCGTTTTCCTTGAATTTACCGCCGGCGTAAAAAACACGGGGAAAAACAAATACTCGGGGATTATACGAGAAGCCCTTGCGTCTGCCCCCGTTTTAAACGAAGACAGTTATCATTATGAGAAAATCATGGATCTTGATATCCTGGACAAGTGGATCGACAAAGCCAAGGATTACGCCGCGCAGGAACAATACGACGAGGCGATTCTTGTCTGCAAGGCCTGCATAGAGGAATATTCCCAATGGCTGTATAATGCCGACGAGGAAACCTACACGGCGTTTAACAGGGTATACCAAACCGTCCCTTTCACCATCTTTGAAGACGCGGTAAGACATGCCAACCAGAAGGAATTGCTCGACTACTGCCTTTCCGAGATAAAAAAGGATAAATATGTGGGAACTGGATTTTACGAAGGTTTTCAAAGATTGTTCGCGACCCTTGCCCTAAAGGTCGATCCCGACACCTTTCTGGCTTTTCAGGATCAATTGCTTGCCAACATTGCCGACAAAAATTCCCATACAGCCGAAACCATTCTGAGACGAAAGGTAGATTTTTACCAAAGGCTTGGTCGGAACGGCAAGGCTCTGGCCATTTTAGAGGAAAATATACAGATCAATTCCTTCCGTCTTGAAGTGGTGGAAAGAAAAATAGCAAAAAAGGATTTTGAGGAAGCCAAAAGACTTATCAATGATTTTTTCATGGGGGAAGGGGATCGGGAGCATCATCTTTACAGGACCTATCGCAAGCTGCTTTTGGACATTGCCCAAAAGGAAAACGACGTACCAGTGATAAAGGAACTAGCCTACGGTTTTATTAAGGACAATTTTAAACAGGAATACTATGAAATATACAAGGCGGTTTTCGACCCCGACGAATGGGCCGACGAACGGGAGAAACTGTTCCTTCGTTACAGCGACCAAAAATATTTCGCCGATTCCGCGGCCAATCTTCTTGCGGCGGAAGCCGATGCGGAACGCCTTATGCACTATGTTGAAAAATATATTTCATCGGAAAATCTCGTGCGGTACTATAAGTCATTCGCTACGGCCTATTCCGAAAAAGCCTTGGAGTTATTTAAGAGGGTTGTCGTTTCTTACGCGGAACAAAACGTGGGGCGTTCCCATTATGAATATGTCGTTTCGCTACTAAAAAAAATGTGGAAGATTGAAGGCGGGAAAGAGGTCGTCTCGGAATTGGTGGCAGCCTTTAGGATACGCTACAAGGGTCGCAAGGCGATGCTGGAGATATTGCAGCAGTTATAGGCATCGTACTGATTGCCGCTAGTCTGGGGTGGCTGCTTGCCTTTCCCTGTTTTTTCTGTGGAGGGCGGCAAGCTTGGTGTCTTCCTTTCTGGCATCATCGCTTTGGGCATTCCCAATGCATTAATCGGCGGTTGCGGCGTGGAAACCATAGCCTGCCACAGGGTTGCGTTTCCAGCTGTCTCAATTATCAGTATTGTTTTACTGGTGTATTCGGCGATTCTTATTATGGTATACAACAAAAACGAATCTATAAGTGACCCTGAGCCTTGATGGTTATTTTTATATCCCTTATACTTCTACGAATGGCATGGTGTCAACCAACAGATTATCTATTTGCGAAACTTCAAATTCGATTTTTAGCAACGTTCCAGATTTCATAACATTATCCAACTTTTTCGATTTCGCCTATGGAGTACAACAAATTATATAAGCCCCTGTTTTCATCAAAGTCCACCAGATCAAACCAGGTTTCTATTATGTTGTTAAGCTTTGAGTAGGTTCTGATGTATTTTTGAGGGGTAAGCCCATAATCCCCAAATCAATATGTCTGACGATTCTGTATATTCCCCCGTAACCAGCGAGCCAAAAAGAAAAACCGCATTACACTTTTCCTCTTTGTAGACAGGAAGTCGCTCTTTCAATATCGCGGCGGTATTTTTCGGGGCTCCTTGACAGCTTATGAAGTAAACTTAGTGGTAAAAAGCGGAACTGTCAAGAACGGAACGATGTTTACAATAACTTCAAATTTCCAGCCCCACAGGTTCCAGCTACATGCCCTTCTCCCACGACCCTCCAGGTCACAGGGGACCCACCGCCACTGGCGGTGGGCAGGGCATTACACCAGAATCTGCACCTTGACTCGGGCCGTTAAACTAGGGGCGGACAAGCTGGAAGCCAAGATAGAAGAACCGCTCAGCCGGGTAGCCGAGGCCCCGAATCGCCGAATGTACGTACCAGTCTGAGTAGCTCCAGCTGCCGCCGCGAACCGCGCGGAAAGAGCCCGAGGACACGCCCATGGGATCGGTCTCAGAATAATCCAGGTACGAACCAAACCAGTCCCAGACCCAAACGTTTCCGCTCATATCGTACAGGCCTAGGGCGTTTGGTTGCCTCGTTCCAACCTCATGCGTTCTACTTCCACTGTTACCCGAGTACCACGCTACATCGGCGGTGGTATTGCTTCCAGAAAAGACATAATTCCCTTGGCATACTATTCCACCCCGAGCCACAAATTCCCATTGCGCCTCGGTTGGCAAGCGATAGCCAGTGGAACCAGCGACTATCTAAACGGCATCCCATATGGGATCGTTCCAATTTGGAGGTACAGGCACAGGCCCCCAGTCATCGGGGTTGGTGCTGCCGTTTATGCTGTATGCGGGTGTCAGTCCACTCTGAATACTCAGCCTATTGCTGAATACTATCGCATCGTACCAGCTTACCGTTTCTACTGGAAGGTTCCGCCAGTTTGCGCCAGTCGCAACAATATTCGAATGTCCTCCATGGAAAACGCTAGGATTTGTTCCCATCACGTCGTACCACTCACCTTGCGTTACCTGGAACCTGCTCACGTAGAAGCCACTTACCGTAACGTCGCGTACGGGACTGGTGCAGCAACAGGTGATAAGGTAGCCCATCAGGAAGGTACCACCCTGGATGCGGATGAAATTCGTTCCCGTCTCCGTCTCGGTTACCGTTACCAAAAGGGCAGCTTCGACAAGATTACCGCCAACGCCACCCATAGAGGTCGTCCTTATTATTGCCGTGTTGCCGATAACCGCACCATCCAACACGGTTATCTGGACATTCTCCCCATTTTCCAGCATGGATCTGCTCTCGGGTCTTTGGATGCTTACCACATCGGGGTTGGTGGAAAACCACAGCACATTGGAAAGGGCATTGCCACTGGGACATTTTGCCTAAAGGATGCGGTAATGCCCACCCCGTTGCTGACTATCGTTATGTTGGCCACGGATTGCCCACAGCCGCAGCCTAGGTCATCAAGGTCGCAGGTGCAACTGGGGACATTGCCATGGGTACAGGTGCAGCCAAGGTTGAAGATTATGTTTCCTAAGGGATACACAATACCAGCCCTTACCTCCACGTTGAGGACAAAGTCACGCACGGGTCCACTTTCCGGCGTACTTCGCCACGACGCATACAGGAGTGGATTCCGGGAGGAACGTCGTAAAACCTAAACGGCACGCTACCGCCGGTTTCATCGGTCACGACATAGTCCAGCGAAAACCAGCCCGCCACAGCTTCCAGCACAAGGGTGACAGCGATGCCGCCCTCCCCTTCAAGAAACACCACGGTACCTGCGACGGAACCGGTGGTCGGCTCCATCTGGTTTGGGCCAGAGCAGGCGGTAAACGCCAGCGCGAGAACTGCGACAAGAATGTCACAGACAACGGTCTGTCTTTTTTTCATGTTGCGCTCCTTTGCAGTTTTTTATGAAAAGCCCCGCGCCCGGGGACGTTTTCCACATTGGGAAAGAAATATCGCACCTGCAGACAGGAAAATATACGCTGTTAGGCGGTTGACACGTTTGTTTAGCGAAAATTCATAATTAGAAGCCCGAAACCTAATGTCACAAATCTGCTCTTTTCCATAGATCCTGTAGAAAACCCTTGGACAGGCGGTCTTGATTTTCGGCGGCAAGGCAAAGCGGGTACATCATTCGAACGGCAACCTATGGTGTTAATTATGGGTGCCCTGGATTTTTTTGCCAAGTGCTTTGTAGACGGCATTTTCGCCATGCCCAAACTTGAAAATCACCCCACCGATCATTAAATTATGTAAGCGCCTCGAAAAGGAGCAAAAGGGGGCATGGACAATCGGGTGCCGCTCCTGCGAACCGCGGAACAGGTTAAGTCGTTATCGTGAGGTGAAAACATGGCTATTCGCATAAGAACGGTACTGATAATTGTTTCCGCCAATTTGATTATAATTCTGTTCAGCATATTGGCTGGAATCGCCTACCTGGAAAGAAACACGGAAACATTCCTGAAATATGATCTGAATGTAATTGCCAACATCGCGGATCACTATATAAGCAAGGAACTAAGAAACCTGAGACTGATTTTGGGGAAATCGGCCCAAAGCCTGGAGGGGGCGGAAGAAACCGAATGGACGGAGATTCTGTCGGAAGGTATCGCTCTGCATCAGGAATTTATCGGAATGGCGGTCTTTGACGCAGACCGCGGGCTAATAGCCGAGGCGGGGGATTTTTCGGCGGAAGCCGGCATAATGACCGATAAACATATCCTACAGGCATTTTCGGGGAAAGAAACGATCTCGTCCACTTACCAGGTAGGCGACAGCGTCGCAGGCGACGGTGTCGTATTCTATTTAGCCGAGCCTTTGCCGTATTCGGGCGGTAAGATACTGGTAGCCACGCTTCCCGGAACTTATTTCAGACAGCTTCTTTCCATTTTCAGGATTTGGGAAACGGGGCATGTTTTTCTAAGCGATTCGGAAGGTTACGCGATTTCCAACCCCCGGGAGCATTGGGTGCGGGAACGTTTTAACTATATTCTTGCGGCGGAAGACGACGCATCGTTCGTTGAGTTAGCCAAAGTGGTAACGCTTATGACGCGCGGGGAATCCGGGTTCGGTTATTACTCCGTCTACGGTATCCCCCGGGTATGCCTTTACAGACCGGTTTCGGGATCGACGGACGGCTGGAGCATGGGGGTCGTCGCGCCCTTGGACGAGAGTCCCGTAGGTAATGCCGGCGCAGGTTTTTTCCTGGTCGGGCTCATCAGCGTTATCCTAAGCGTCGTCGCATCGCTAATCGCTTCGATTTTTATCAAAAAACCGTTCGAGAGAATCAGGGTGCTAAAAGAAGAGGCGGAAACCGCCAACAAGGCGAAAAGCTCTTTTCTAAGCACCATGAGCCACGAGATGCGCACTCCCCTAAACGTAATTATCGGCCTGACCGATCTGCATTTGGAAACAAGGGCCGAACAACCTTGTGAAATGTATGACGACATACGGAAAATCAACAGCGCCGGCAGCACCTTGCTTGGGATAGTCAACGATGTTTTGGACATTTCCAAGATAGAAGCCGGCAAGCTGGAACTAATTCCGATAAACTACTGCGCGGCAAGTCTGCTTAACGACATTATTACCCTGAACATGATACGTATCGAAAGCAAGCCCATCAAGTTCATCGTAGAGATCGATGAAAACGTGCCATACGATTTATATGGCGACGATTTGCGTCTTGGCCAGATTTTCAACAATCTTTTGAGCAATGCGTTCAAGTACACGCGCGAAGGAATCGTGACGCTTAAGATAAGCTGCGAAAAAGCGGCCAATGATATTTGGCTGGACATCGGCGTGAGCGACACCGGTATAGGGATCAAACAGGAAGATATCGAGAAGATATTTATGGAATATGACCAGGTTGATACCGGGGCCAACCGCAAAATCGAGGGAACCGGGCTGGGCTTGCCCATCACCAAAAAACTGGTGGCGTTGATGGGCGGGGAAATCACGGTCAAAAGCGAAC
>Ga0209755_10009132_pt1 | contig 10499 bp, 10 predicted proteins | sample TergutCo191P1_FD_187301 | JGI IMG/M metagenome (GOLD analysis project Ga0209755, IMG submission 187301) | Cornitermes sp. P1 segment gut microbial communities from Petit-Saut dam, French Guiana - Co191P1 (SPAdes) (version 2) | ecosystem: Host-associated > Arthropoda: Insects > Digestive system...
GAAGGGCTGTCCAGAGCCGAGGCAGCGACTTTTCTTGCCAGATATTCCGGAATGCCGGCTTCGCCGAAAATCCAGCGCCAGAAATCTTCCACGAAAGCTTCCCTGTCCGGATCGGTTCTTCCGGGCTCCAAAAACAAGCGTGTAATCGTATCCGCCAGATCGGGAAGTTCCGACCCGGCCTGCCCCTGCGCCCCTGAGGTTTCAATTACGTGCGGGGTTTCAATCACCTGTGCGTTTTTTTTTGAACAGGATAAACAGCAAATGCCCGCTATGAATAATAAAAGAACGGCTTTTCCTGAGTTAGTAAAAAAAGGCAATAATCTAATCGGCATCATTGCAAAATTATAGTGCATAAAAAATTTGAATACTAGAGTGCATAATATTAAAATGGAGATATTTTTAATATTAGACTTGTTCGATAAACTGAAGTTATCGAACAACTCTATTTTCAAACTAACCGGGTTTTGGAAGTGGCTTGCTTGACAAAAATAAATTATTCAAATTATTATAACCAGGCTTAGTTTTATTTAAAAATGGGGAGGGATGTTGATGAAAGGCAAGAGGCTTGTCTTTATTATTTCAGTAATACTTTTAACAATTGGATCTGCCGTTGTTTATGCGCAAGCAAGGTGCTATCCTTGCTCCGGAAACGGCATTATTTCCTGTGCGCCATGCAGAGGCTCCGGAGCGGTCAGGACTGGAACGGTTAGAACTCCGGACAATAAAACACAGCCAACATACAGCATCTGCATAACCTGCAGAGGCTCCGGCATATTTACATGCAACAGTTGCCAGGGAATAGGCAAGCGGTAGGGATAAACATATACGGCGAAAGGCCGTAGACGGCAGATTTTCCAACTGCAGAACGAGTCCGTGATGCGCCTTCAGGTGACGTGGAAATAGTTAATACATTTAGCAATGATTGATAATTTCAGAAGCGGCCTTGTGTATCTTGTCAATGATCTCCTGTCTTTGCAGAGGCGTAAGAATCCGGATATCTGCGATGTTGTTTTGAAATAAGCAGTACGACTCAATCTCCAGTGCAGAGGCTATTTTTTCAATCATGTCGGGGGATGGGAATTTTTTCCCCACCTCGATTTCCGCAATATAGGCTTGAGAAGATTCACATATTTCAGCAAGTTTTGCCTGAGAAATTTTACGCGCTCTTCTGAAATCCTTTAAATTTGTTATGAAAAGCTCCTGAAAAGTCATAAATCAACCCGTTCTTACCTAATATTTGCTCGATTTATATGCTAATGGGCAATAAAATCTGTTGACAACTTGCAAAAAGCACGTTATTAAATAAATAACTACCATATAGCACGTTTGTTGTCATATGGATATTTTAGGAAAAAAGGAGCTTTAGAATGAAAAACAGGTTTTTTGGAATGGGAGTGCTGGTACTGGCGCTGGCCTTCGGAATGATGGCTGCCGGGTGTGATGATGGCAATGGGAATGGCGGAGGGGTAAATTATCTAGACACGATGGGCCTAAGTACAGCAGATCCTAATGCAGCCGCATTATTAATTGGGGATATCACCCTGGCGCAATTTAACCAAGTCAAAGGCCTCTTAAGTGGGTTTCAAGGGTGGTCTACATTTGACGGTGATCTGAATTTGATTTGGACTGGCAGAACTCAGTCCCAAGTAGATATTGCTATATCAACACTGGAAGGTTTCGCCTGGAGTAGTTCTAAAAGTTGGGGGTACGATTTTGACCCAAGCGAACAATCAGTAGGTGGTTATTACATACCAGCCGGAACTCTTTGGATTTATTTCTATTAACAGATTTTACATCTAACAGATTTTACATCTAACAGATTTTACATCGCATAACAAACGGCAGAAGCGCTAGACACGGTGTTTTAGCGCTTCGTGGAAAATAGCTTCATTATGTCACTCTAGCAAAATGTGATTTCATTTACTAAAATAACTATACCAAAAAAAGAGATACAAATGACAAAAAAATGTTTACTGGCGCTGGCCCTTGTGCTGTTTGTTGCAGGAGGGGCTTTTGCACAAACGGATTCTGAAACAATGCCGAAAAACACAGTTACCGTTGACTTTGGGCCGACAATTGCCGGTGCGGCTATTGGTGCGCTTGGAACTTTGATGGAAGATGACGCCGATGGTTTAAGCTCTCCCGGTTTCGGCATAGCTGCGCAATACGAACGACAAATACTTAAACTGCTGAGTGCGGCGGGAAGATTTGCATATCTTGGAGGCGGTTTGGGATTTGTAGAAAAGGAAGGCGGGCTTAGAGCCGAACTTAAAATGAACATATACTCTTTCTCTATAGAGGGGCATGTCCGTCTTTATCCGTTTGGGAGGCGGACTTTCTTTTTGGACGGTATGCTTGGTTATGCATATATGTCAACGACTTTTTCAGGTGAAGTTATTGTTGACGGCATAAAAGAATCAGCATCTTTTACTGCATCAAGAAATTACTTTAAATACGGCGCAAAACTTGGGTGGCGGATAGATTTCGGCAAACCAGGCGGTTTTACGTTTGAACCATCGCTTGGGTGGTATGGCGGCGCCGGGGGCGGCGATACAATCGGGAAACAATTAAACAATGCTGTTGGAAGCGAAGTAGACGGACTTGATGAAATGTTTTCAGCTTTCGAAAATTTCATATTTATCGGAGGGCCCCGCCTCGCCCTTTCCTTTGGCTGGAGATTTTAACAATCGGATTTTAACAATCGGATTGACAAAAAAAGCCCCCCGATATAAAATATAAAACAAAACAATTTTTTTGGAGTTTTTATGGTGACTGCTGGTTTAGTTAACGATATTGCCTATAGGCAATTGTCCATGAGGTCAACAAAGGCAATATTGGGGCAATGCCTGTTTCTTACGCTTGCGCTGGTTTTGCCGGCCTTAACGCACAGGCTTGGATTAAATTACCTTACCGCACAACCCATGCATTGGATGATATTGTTTGCCGGCCTGAGTTACGGGGCCTTTTCTGGGATGATTTTGGGGGCGGCAATACCTGTCGTTTCTTTTCTGGTTTCCGGAATGCCTGTGCCGATGATGCTTCCTTTAATGATACCGGAGCTTGCAATTTATGGTTTTGTTGCCGGTTTATTAAAGCAAAAAGTTACGTCCTTTGGCGCATTGGGAATAGCTCTAGTTGCCGGCAGGGTTGTTTTTTTAATCCTTCTTGCAGCGGCAGGGCGCCTTAATGTTTCTGTTTTTGAATACGCTCAAATGACCTGGCTTCCCGGCCTGGCCGCCGTCTTAATCCAAATTGCCCTTCTGCCCTTGTTATCCGGCCTTTATATTAAATGGGTTAAGGATTAGCAAAGACCGGCAATTCATCAATTTTTAATTCTTCTCTAACACTAAATTAACACGACTGCTTAATTCTTTAGCTGTATTTACAAGTATGTAACAGTTTTTAGGAGGATGCAGAAGTGAAAAAGTCTATTTTAATGGCATTATTGGTTATCGCAGCCATCGCAACGGCGGCAGGATGCGCCAAAAAATCCGGTTCAACCGAGATCACTGTCTACACGGCGCTGGAAAACGAGCTGGTTGACAAATATCTGGCGTCATTCCGCGCCGTCCACCCTGACATAAAGGTAAACATTGTGCGTGATTCCACAGGCATTATCACCGCAAGGCTTCTGGCGGAGGGCGCAAATACCGCCGCCGATCTTGTGTGGGGTACAGCCGCTTCCAGCCTTTTGGTGCTTGAAGAAAGGGGACTGATTGCGCCTTATGCGCCCAAAGGCATTGAAAATGTTTTGCCCCAGTTTAAGGACGATGTAAATCCTCCGGCGTGGGTTGGGCTTAACGCCTGGGAAGCGGCTATTGTTTATAATACCGCAGAAGCAAGGGCGAAAAATCTTCCGCCCATAACGTCATACCAGGATTTATTAAGGCCCGAATTCAGGGGCGAGATTATAATGAGCAACCCAAGCTCTTCGGGAACAGGTTTTCTTTTTGTATCGGGCCTGATACAGCATTTGGGCGAACAGAGGGCTTATGAGTATCTTGATGAGCTTCACAGAAACATCGCCATGTATACCCATTCAGGATCTGCTCCGGCAAGAAGGGCAGGGGCCGGCGAGTTTGCGGTTGGGATTTCTTTCGGCTACGCAGGCGTTGCACAGCTTAACAGGGGGTTTCCGGTGGAAATAATTTTCCCAATCGAAGGAAGCGGATGGGATGTTGAAGCCAATGCGCTTATAAAAAAACCTGTTATCAAGGATGCGGCAAAATTGTTTCTTGATTGGGCAATTTCTATGGATGCAATGAACCTTCTTAAAGACGACTACGCAATTTTAAGCGTTGATATGGAAAGCGCTATTCCCCGGGGATATTCAAAAGACCCGATCTCGCAGCTTATCGCAGAGAATGATCTTAAATGGGCCGCAAGGAACAGGGAGAATATTCTTGCAGAATGGACAAGAAGGTACGACGGGAAAACGGAGGGAAGATAGTGAGCTACCTCAGGATCGAGAACGTAATAAAAAAATACGGAGTTAATACGGTTTTAAATGATATAAACCTGGAAGTCAGAAAGGGCGAGTTCCTTTGCGTTCTGGGGCCGTCAGGATGCGGTAAAACTACATTGCTCCGTGTTTTGGCAGGGCTTGAAAATATTGAAACAGGCTGCGTGTATATAAGCGGAAGGGATGTAACTGTAGCACCGCCTGCAAAGCGGAATTTTGGCATTGTGTTTCAGTCCTATGCGCTCTTTCCCAATCTTACGGTGGTTCAAAATATCGCCTACGGCCTTTCACGGAAAAAGTTTACAAAAGCCGAAATCAAGGCAAAGGTTGACGGCGTAATTGAAACTGTAAATTTGGGTGGCCATGAAAACAAATACCCTCAACAGTTGTCCGGCGGACAGCAGCAGCGTGTTGCGCTTGCCCGTGCAATAGTTCTTGATCCTGATGTCCTGCTTCTTGATGAACCCCTTTCAGCGCTGGATGCAAAGGTTCGTGCAAGACTGCGCCGGGAGATTAAAAATCTGCAAAAACGGCTTGGAATAACCACAATAATGGTAACGCATGATCAGGAAGAAGCCCTTTCAATGGCGGACAGGATTGTTGTTATGAATAACGCCGTTGTCGAGCAGGTGGGGACGCCGGAAGAAATCTATGAGACGCCAAGGACAAATTTTGTGGCCGACTTTATAGGAACAGTGAACTTTATTGACGATACTTACGCAATACGCCCCGAAAATGTTTCGCTGGATAAAAAAGGCGCAGTTTCAGGCAGAATAACAGATATAGAATACAGAGGCGCATTTTACAGACTGCTTGTAGATTCCAAATGCGGACTTTTAACAGTTGACGTAAAAGCAGATGTAAGAAAACGCATTAAATTTGAAAATGGGCTTAATGTGTATTTAAACATACCCATAGAGAATGTAATCAGTTTTAACCCGGATGCAATTTCCGCATGAAAAAGGTAAAGAGCAGCAGCCATATTCAAACAGCCCTGCTGCTTGCCAGTACTGTATTGCTGCTGGTGCTGGTTGTCTTTCCTGTTATAACGCTTTTCCAAAAAGCGTTTGAAGGGAGAGACGGTTCTTTTGCGGGATTTGATAATTTTGCAAGATATTTTTCTTCGCCAACCCTTAGGGTGTCTGTTTTTAATACCATTTATGTTTCAACCATAGCAACGATGGTTGCGGTTGCGCTTGCGTTCCTGTACGCATACGCCCTTACCCGCACGGGAATTAAAGGCAAGGGCTTCCTGAAATTTTCCGCAATGCTTCCCCTGTTTGCCCCAACCATGATGCTGGGTATAGGATTGATTTACCTTTTCGGCAATAAAGGGCTAATCACAGGGTTTGGATTAAGGCTGCCCCTGTACGGCTCTCTTGGCATTATCATTGCAGAAACAATTTATATTTTTCCCCAGGCGTTTTTGATTCTGTTTGTGTCTTTTTCTTTTGCAGACAACCGCCTTTACGAAGCCGCCGATGTTATGGGGACAGGTGCAGCCAAAAAGTTTTTTACCATTACCCTGCCAAGCGTAAAATACGGGCTTATAAGTTCCGCTTTTGTGGCGTTCACCCTCAGTTTTACCGACTTCGGCGCCCCAAAGGTGCTTGGCGGAAACTACAATGTACTTGCCACCGACATTTTCAAGCAGGTAGTGGGCCAGCAAAATTTTGTAATGGGCGCTGTTGTGGGAATTCTGCTTATGGCTCCTGCGGTTTTATCCTTTTTTGTAGACAGGTTAACCCAGGGCAGGAATCAATATACTGTAACATCCAAAACCGTGGATTTAAAAATAAAACCGGACAGGCGGCGGGATGTTTTTTTTGCATGTTATTGCATCGTTATTAATATTTTGATTTTTTCGGTTTTTGGCGCAGTATTGTTCGCCTCGCTGATGAAACTGTTTCCGTATAATTTAAGACTCACTCTGGAGCATTATTTCAGGGAGTCTGCATCGCTTGGCGGAGTTTCCTCGTATTTAAACAGCGTTACAGTTTCGTTTTTAACGGCAGTTATCGGAACGGTGTTTGTATTCACCAGCGCTTATTTGATAGAAAAAACCAGGAATGTCAGGCTGCTCAGACAGGCATCATATTTCCTTTCCATTCTTCCTCTTGCTATGCCGGGGCTTGTAATCGGCATAGCATTTATTTTCTTTTTTACACTGCCGGGCAATCCATTGCGGTTTGTTTTCGGAAGCATGTGGATTCTGGTGCTTGCAAACATGGTGCATTTTTATTCAGTTCCTTTTGTTACAGCTACATCGTCGCTAAAAAAACTTGATAAGGAATTTGAAGTTGTATCCGAATCCATGAAGGTTCCTTTTTACAAAACATTTTTTAAGGTCAGTATGCCGATGTGTATTCCTGCCATCCTGGAGATTATGGTCTATTTTTTTGTAAATGCAATGGTAACAGTTTCAGCCGTTATATTTTTGTATCCTGCAAATTTCAAGCTGGCGTCGGTTGCAATTACAAATATGGAAGAAGTAGGCGATTCAGCACAGGCGGCGGCGCTGTCAATTTTGATAGTGCTTACAAATGTCGCCGTCCGCTTAATATATGAATTTATTGTACGCAAGAAAATAATATCAGGGGGAAAACGATGATTAAAGGCGTTATTTTTGACTGGGCCGGAACAACAATTGATTTTGGGTGCTTTGCCCCGTTAAATGTTTTTGTTGAAATTTTTAAAAATAAGGGAATCGAAATTACCGTGGAAGAAGCCCGCAGGCCGATGGGTATGCTGAAAAAAGATCATGTCCGTGCGATTCTTTCCATGCCGCGCATCAGCGGGCTGTGGGCCGGAAAGTTTGGCCTTGATTTTAACGAAAACGATGTTGAAGAATTATATTCGGATTTTGAACCGGCGCTTATCGGCATACTGCCCGATTACACGGATGTTATTAACGGCGTGATCCCCGTCTGTGCAGAGCTTCGCAAAAGGGGCATAAAAATAGGCTCCACAACCGGCTACACAAAAAAAATGATGGAAGTAGTCATGGCGGAAACTGCAAAAAAAGGTTATATGCCGGACAGCATGGTTACTGCCGACGATGTGGGAAGCGGCAGGCCCCATCCGTTTATGATTTACAGAAATATGCAGAACCTTCTTTTGAGCCAGGCGGAAAGCGTTGTCAAAGTAGGCGACACTGTGGCTGACATTCAGGAAGGAACCAACGCCGGAGTATGGAGTGTAGGCGTTGTCGAAGGAAGCAGTGAGATGGGGCTTACCGAAAGCGAATACATGGCTTTATCGAAAGAAGAAAAACTGGAAACCGCAAGACGGGTTAAAAAAACTTTCCTTGACGCAGGCGCTGATTATGTAATCAATAATATGGCGGAACTCCCGGCATTGATCGACGAAATCAACAACGAAAAAAATAACTATCTCCTTTTAACGCCGGGGCCTCTTACAACGACAAAAACCGTCAAGAAAGCGATGCTTAAAGACTGGTGCACCTGGGATGACGATTACAAGAATCTTATTCAGAAACTCCGCTCCGACCTTGTAAAACTGTCAGGTAAAAATACCGAAGAATACACCGCCGTGCTTATGCAGGGCAGCGGTACATTTTCGGTAGAAAGCGTAATCGGAACCGCCGTTGGACAGGATGGGAAATTGCTTGTTATTACCAACGGCGCATACGGAGACAGAATTGCACAAATGGCCAAGGCGCTTAAGATCGATACCATTGTTCAGGCCGGCAGCGAAGATGCGCCTGTCGATCTTGATTTATTGCGGAGAAATATCAGCGACAACCCGGGCATCACCCATGTGGCGGTTGTGCATTGCGAAACCACAACCGGAATATTAAACGACATTGAAGCTGTCGGAAAAATAGTCAAGGAAAGCGGAATTATATTTATCGTAGACGCCATGAGCAGTTTCGGCGGAATACCTATAGATATTTCTGATTTAAAAATTGATTATCTGATAAGCAGTGCCAATAAATGTATACAGGGCGTGCCGGGATTTGGATTTGTTATTGCGAAAAAATCGGAGCTTTTAAAATGCGAAGGCCGGGCCAGATCCCTTTCCCTTGATTTATTCGGCCAGTGGATGGGTATGGAAAAAGACTGCGGCAAATGGCGCTACACTTCGCCGACCCATGTTGTGCGGGCCTTCTGCCAGGCCATGGCCGAGCTGGAGCAGGAAGGCGGCGTTTCTGCAAGGCACGCAAGGTACAGCAACAATCAAAAAACCCTTGTGGCGGGCATGAAAAAAATCGGCTTTATACCGCTTCTGCCGGATGAGATGCACTCCCCGGTGATTACTTCGTTTTGTTACCCCAGGAGCAGCAGCTTTTCATTTACCGGGTTTTACCGCTTCCTAAAGGATAAAGGCTATGTAATCTATCCCGGAAAAATCAGCAAGGCCCCAACCTTCAGGATCGGAAATATCGGGGACATACACGAAAAAGATATAACAGGATTACTGTCTGCGGTAGAGGAGTTTGTGCAGACCCCTGTACAAATTCCGCTTTGCATGGGAACCAGATTGGCCGGTCAAAATGCAGCAAGCTTGTGACGGATTGATTTATGGGAACCTCTAAACACTGAAGTTTTTAGAGGTTCCCATTTCTGACAATATTAACAATATGTCTTTGTAATGGCTGTTCAGCATCGTATTTTTTGCTTAGTGAAACTATTTCACAAGTCAGGGCCAGACCATGGAAATCCGCTCTGCTCCGGTACCAGGGCATAACAGGATTTTTTATCTTCGGCCCGCCGAATGATTTACATATCCAGTATACTTATATATAAATCGTTTCTTGTCTTTTTAATTTCATACCTGTAATTATTGCCATCCAGTGCCTCGATAGCATAATACCTGTAGTTTTTTAATTTTCCGTTGAATTTAGACTTAATAAAAGCCGTGTCATTTACCCATTTTAATGCTCCTGTACCAAAACTAAACCAGGTATTATCACTTTGATCATGCGCATAAATCGTAAATTCTATATCTGTTTTTGTTGATTTATTAATTAATCTGATTCTGTCCTTCATCGATCCGGAAACAGAGGCTGTATCAATAACATATGTATTTGGTATATCAATTGTTGGCTGCCGATGATTAATTGCATTAGCCGCAAATTCTTGCTGATACACAATATTTTTTGTTGCAGTATCAGTTAAAACCAATGTGTTTCTTCCCGGAACGCCGCTCCCTTTTTTAAGGGAAAGTCTATATTTTTTGCCTGCCTCTAAAGGTGGGCATGAAAATAAAATATTATCATCTACAGAACGAGCATTTCTTATTCTTGCTGTTGCTGCGTCGGTAATTAATCCCATGAGTAAACCACCGGCATATCCTTGACCGCCGCTTTCATAATAGTAAGCATGGACAGTAATATTAAGAGGTTCATTACCGGGAAACAATATTGGATCCCATTGAGTTCCCTTTTCAGCTTCTGGGAGACTAATATCATTGTAAAAAACAAATGACACCCTTGGGTTTCCCTTTGAAAAACTTATTGAAGCCGAGTTTGTTTCATCCTCTGCTAAAGAATATGAAATTGGCTTCATTGAAGAACAACCGGTAAATAGAAATAGGCTGGAGAGGAAAGAAATGCAAATTAATAATTTCATAAAAGTCCTCCATTTTCTTTTTCGTGGCGAGGGCTTAATACCCAAGAACTCACTGTGCGAGGGAGCCTCTGGGGCGTTCTTAATGGTATTAAACTTGAGTCCAATATATAGTATTAAATATTTTTTATCAAGAGAAATTTAAAAATTAATTGAATTATTTTAATTGCACCTAACATTACAGGTAACTGACGTTTTGGCGGTTGCGATAAGGGAATTGCGAAGCAATTCCAGCAACCGACAAAATGTGGTGGAAGAAAACAGCACAAAGGCGCTAACGCCGACTGCTGTTTTCTGGAACCCGAGGGCGCGGACAGCGCCCGCAGCAGTTACCGTTTGTTAGGCGTTTGCGAAGACCATGTAATTTTTTTTGTGTAAACGGTTCATCATAGGGGAACTCGATCTACCCCATAAATGACAGCAAATTGATTAAGGGCAGCACCCCA